>Ga0116227_10001222_pt1 | contig 56470 bp, 28 predicted proteins | sample S1TSphgellanicum_FD_89693 | JGI IMG/M metagenome (GOLD analysis project Ga0116227, IMG submission 89693) | Host-associated microbial communities from peat moss isolated from Minnesota, USA - S1T2_Fb - Sphagnum magellanicum MG | ecosystem: Host-associated > Plants > Peat moss > Unclassified...
ATCTTCAACCCTTGATTTAGTGTGATTATGCCTTATGTATATGTACTTATGACCAATATAACTCCTCAATTTAATGGCATTTGTTGAATAAATTTGATGATAGTCTACATCAAATTTATTAATGTAACTCTAATCAATCCCCATATGGCGCCTCATTACCATGGTTTCATAATTTCAGTTTAACCCAGGAGTCCTTGGCTATATAAATAATTTATAAATTCGAACGTTTATATTCCAGTAATTGATTTTTAAACATAATATTCAGCCCCTACTTAATCATAAAAGGCTCTTAATCCAGTGTAGCGATATAACAATCAAACCATCTTTACCTTTTTTTGGTTTTACATATATATAAGAAACTTCCTTAATAATTATTGCATCTGCAGAAATAATATTTTCATGTGTCAAAAAAATGTAGCCATTCAAAAATTAAATCAACAATTATTTAAATTTCAAGAAATTTGGAATCTCTTATAAATTCTTGTTTTGGTTTTTAACCCTACTTCATCATTCTCATGTGCCATCACACCAAAGCTCATGTCAATTCATTAATACCTTAAACAACATTTCCAATTAAGTTCTTATTTCAGATTCAGTCTCTAGATTGATACCATTTATATCATATTCACATCCCATGATTTATTTCATAATTTGTCATTCACATTCATGACACAAAATCACCAATATATCCCAATTCATTCAGAGACCAATTTTTTAATAAAAAATATAATCTGATGACAAAAACTACTGAAAATTTAACCATTGGTCTGAATTTTACAAAACCACCTTGGTGCACTTGTACTCATCAAGAGCTTTCCAATAATATCAAAACTACACCTCAAATTTCCCTTAAAAATTAGCTCTTTGATTTTTAGCTGAATTTTTAGTGATGAAAACACTCAAATTTCAATCATTCCTACATTGCATGTCTAAACATTAGGAGGTCACCTCAGTGCACCCTTATTCATCCAAGGCTTTCCAGCAGTACCAAGAACACCAGACAGGGCCTCATGGTTTGGGAGATCCCAATGTAACAAAACAAACAAAATACCTTCTTTAATAGTAGGATTACCAAAATACAATTTTAGCCTTGGATCAATATCCTTCAAACTCAAAGCTTTTATTTCCAATTTGATCTAATAAAGTTTTCATACAAGTATTTTTACATTTTTAACATTATAGATCCATGAATCAACTGGGTGTTTCAATTATCAACCCAATCCTTTTCCCATCTTTAATCAAAGATTGATTTACACTCAGTTATAAAAATGATACCCTAATTGAATTTTAATTTACCCACCCTGAAACAAATAGGTATGATCCATTCATTTGATTCTCATAATTAGCGCACATCACTTTTGCAATTCATTTAAGCCCATCTACTTTGGCATTATCTTTACAAAAACCATTAATTTAGCATTATATTCTACACCATCATCACATCATTGATCATCTAAATGCACTTACCTCATCATGCACATGAGGGAAAAGAGACATTTGCAAAAATTTAGTGTATGTAATTAGTGAAATTCCGTTCTCTCATCACCTTATTTTGTAATAGGAACATGCTCATCCCCTTGACCTCCTTCATAACATCCTATAGCTTTTGTGAAAAAAAGGGGAAACTTTAATTTGCAATGAAAGTGATTTAAATGGTTTTCTCACCCTACCCTATGCCACATAAGATGAGTGCTTCCTTTCCAAGCTGGTCACTTTCTAACCACTGTAGTAGTAAGTGCAATGTGGTTAGTGGTTACCCAACCAGCTTTTTGGATTTGACCCTGGTGTAACCACATGCATCCATCTAATGTTGAATCCACTAAATCCTATTATGATTGTTGTAATTGATTACTTTCAACACAACTTAATGCGGAATTGTGAACAATTGTGAACACAAACACTTGCAAGGCAACCATAAATCCTGACTCTCAAGTCCCAACAGTTTTTTTTTGCTCATATTTTATACCCAATTAGAAATCTAAAATGAAAAGTTTGCTGACCAAATAAACCATTCATCACTAGCCTTCTTCTATTGTGCAAACTTTGGCACGGTTGCAAAAATTTTGAAATTTTATATTGCAAATTCAATTGTTAAAATTGATTTTTTGGGAAAGAACTCATCAAATTTAGACACATTTTCAAGGTAGGATGTCAAAAACATCAGCAAGAAGCTTGAAAAAAGTGGACATTGTCAACAAATATATTGTCATTTAATGTCTATCTCTACTCGAATGCTTATCACTAAAGATGCAACAAAAAACTTTTTTAAAAAAAACCTCTACTCATCATTAAACTTCAAGTTAAGAACTAATTTACTAGGCGACCTTATGAAAAAAAATGGAACCAATGTCTAACAAGTTTTCAAGCATTTATCAATATTGGGCACATTTCAGTAGTGAAGGAAAATTAAGTTTTAAATGTCCTTAATGTAGTTGGTAAGACCAACAAGTCACAATCCACAACATTAAGCCAGATTATTAAATATTGAGCCATTATTATTGATAGCACAAATGGTTAGAAGTTGGAACAATCTTGGTTCTAAATTCTGATTTCAATATACCAATGTAGTACAAATATTGAGCAAATTTCAAGTTGTTACAAAATCTTCAAGTACTAAGATTTTTGCTTTCATTTGAGATAAGAGGATGCCACCTTACAAGTTGGTTCCTCAGATGAGAAACCTTCCCTATAATGGCATCCTTTCTGGAGGTCACACCCTTTCCTCATTTGATATGCTTCTCGCGATAGGAGGGGGTTCAGGAACTTGATGTTCCCTTTGTGGTTCATCCTCTTTGGTGGTTGTTTTGTCTTCTTGGACGTGGATCCTTCCATTTTGTTCCTTGTATTTCCCCTTTTTTGGGTGCTTTGGTTTATTTATGATTGGCAGGGTTTCACCATATTCCATATAAGGTGTCATCATCCTTTGTGGTGGCCTCACACAAACTAAAAAAAATCTAATAGTTCTTTACATGTAAAGTAAAGCCATGAAGTAAAGACATTCCCAAAAGAATGGGCTTACCAGGTAATGGTAGTCAGGGCCTCGCATGTTGGGAAGGTCCCCAACCCATGCGCTTTACCCACTGTAAATCTTGAAACCAACATCATCATCATGAACCCAAACATATCCCAATGATAAGACACTTGGAAGGGGAGGTTCTTACACCTTTTGTTTAAAAGTGGACCTTTCACTATATATCATAGTACCTTGGCCATGTCAACATATGTTTGTCAAATAATTAATTAAATTTGAAATTTTCATTTCAACAAATGGAATTTTTTAAATATTCACTATTATCCGTCACAATATTTTTTTTATTTGGAAGAAATATTTTTTGAAAATTTCAACATATTTGAAAATAATATAATTAGTGTCAAATTGGCCAAACTACTAAGGTATATTGTAAGGTATAAACCAATTTCAGGCAGTTATCAGTTTTCTTAAAGAATTGTTGAGTTTGGGTTTCAAAAGATTTTATGAAACTTGATTAAATTTTTTCCTTTTTTTTTCTTTCATTACAACAAACCCTAGGAAAGTTTTTTTTAATTGTAAAAAAAAATTCATTGCGGTTTGAAAGTGTTAGTTCTCGGACAATTCATACTAGTTGATTTGGTTTTTACACAATGGTTATTATGTTATTTCAAACATTGATTTTTTATTTTGAAAAATATAACATTATTTTTAAAAGGTGAAAAAAACATGAAAATCAAATAAATTTTTCCAACATTTCATATGTTTACAACTTCATCTTGTAGAATTTTCAAACTTTTCTAACTTGTCAAAATTTAAATATTTTTTCATCGTCTTCACCAAAATGGAAGGTGGTTTACAATCCATTCTAAAATCATTTGGTCAATTTTTGCTTACAAAAGTCAAATTTTTAAATTTGTCTAATTATAAACAACATCTCTTTAAATTTGTAAATATGCTAAAGAAAAGTCATTTCAATCTTAAATTGTGATCATACGATCCTTAAGATTAATGAGCCAAAAAACCAATAGTAGGAAACACGGCTTCCTATTTTCCCACCATTGAATAAAACATTTTATTATTTTGGTACCCACTTGGTAACATTTGAAATCAACAATTTTATGGTGACAATTTTTGTCACTAGTTCATTTGTGTTGAGAATTTGTTCAAAATTATCTGAATTGAAATTTGCATCTACTATTTGATATGCACATCCAAGTTCAGATTCTACCATTGGGTGTAAATAATGATAACATTTCAAAAGCAGACATAATGATTGTCTATCATATTATTCAACAATTTTCACCTTTTTTCCTAGCCAATAAAAGAAAATACTAAGGTAGATCAGCCATGAACGATCACTTAAATTAGGGTGTACTCCCTACTTTGTCAAGATGGCCCCCTTGTTTATGGTGTCCAAAGAGTAGATGGAGCCCTCCTTTTGGCACATCTATTGCACTAAAAGTTGACAAAAATGAATTGGAGGTGAGAAAGTTATGGCCCCCTTGAAGTAGAGGGGGTCATTTTTACAGAATTTTTTTGACCCAACAATTCATAGCCTATTTCTGATCCCCTCAAAAAAATCTTTAAATATTATGCTATTTCCTTTAGAATTAAAAGATGATTTGTAGAGCTTAAGGTGATGATTTCAAAGAAGTTTAAATTGCTCAATTTCAATAAAAAATGAGAAAGTTATGTGCTGATGAAGTAGGAGGGGTCAAAATGAAAAAAAATGAAAAAAAAAACACGTTTTGTAATTCAAAAACATGTATTTTCTTTACTGCTTTTTTGTGGTTGTTCCTTTGGCTTTCCATCTCAAAGATGATTTGTAGAGCTTGAGAAGGCATTCCTATTACAATTTAAATCATTCAAAATGGAAAATAATTGAGGAAGATTTGCCAAAATGATTCGTGATGGGCCATTCTACCTTAGATGATTTGGTTTTTAAATCTCATGTTTAGCGTCAAACATAACATGTTGTGAAACTTTCTTTTTTCATATCTCTTTTCAAAAGAATTCTCAAAAGAAAACAAATACTATAAACATCACAAACTTATTTTTTGATATTGATAGCAAAGATTATAATTCAAAGGTGATCCTAAAATCATCGTTAATCAAATTAACATGGGCATGTGCATTTTGTAACTTCTTCTTTACATTTCAAGCGTATGGTGTCACATGCATGAAAACAACCAAGACTAACAATATCTTTTAATCAAAACAAGAACAAAAGCAAGCCTAGTTTCAAATTTAGATCATGAAATAAAAAAAACAAAAACAAAAACACAATAAGTGTAAATAATAATCCAACAAGATTTTATTGCAAATAACAAACATAACAAGGCTATGATAAGAAAACATACTCAAAATTGATTTTGAACATATAAAAATAATGGGGAATTCTATATGTATTTATATCCCTTGAGCATTTAACTCAATTTTTTTTTTCAAGAGGCTTTCAATTTACATGTGGTCCATGTTCACCCATGTGTGCCCATGTGCATCCATATGTGAATTATGAGTGAACTAAGATTCAACTGTATTAAAACTTAACTAAAAATGAATTAAAAATGAACTAAAATTTAAGTAGAAGTGAATTGAAAATGAAATGAAGGTTAACTAGAAATAAATTAAAAATGAACTACAAATTAATTAGAAGTGAACTAAAACTTAACTAAAAATGAATTATGAGTCAATTAGAAGTGAAAGAAAAATGAACTTAAACTTAACGATAATTTAACAAATAGTGAACTAAAATTAAACTAGGAATTAAATACAAGTTCATTACAAGTCATAGATGAACAATCAAAGGAATGAACCCCACAACATTAGCATTCGTGACATTTTGTCTTCACTAGAGTATTAAATTATGGGCAAATATTTGAATTAAACATGTTTTGTTCCATTCATATCTATCTTTCACAAACTTTGTAGGCCAATTTATATAATTCTGCAAATTTAATTAGGTAGATTTGATGGAAATAAATCTAAGGTTTTTGCAAACCTTTCCATCAATTGTAACATACTTACAAGCCTTAGAAAAAACATGGTAAAAAAAAAACCTCAAAAACTTTCATGCAAACTTAAAATTTCACATAAGTCATAATTGATTTAAAAACAATTGTCCTTGCATTTAAATTTTGATCCCTTGTTTTTAACATATGCAATTTATTTTTTTCCTAATCCATATTGATTAAGTAATTTTGTAAAATTGTTGGCCAAGGTTTGATTAATAGTTTTCATTGCCTCAAACATCCAAATAATGACTTGTTTAGGCTACTAATTAGATCCAAAAAAATTAATCACAAAATCAAAAGTATCATGCACCCCCTTGGACATCCATAAATCAAAACTTGATGTTACAAATATGCAATTTGTGAATCTAGGTAAAACATATACAAATATATTGTTTATCAACCAATTTAGGTAATATCTCATGAAAAAAATGTTTTCTATAAAGGAAAACAACTTAAGAACACAAATGTAAAACCAAATGCTTGGACCAAACATTTTTCACAAATTGCAATGACAATTAATTCTTCATAGTCAAAAGGCGAAGGCCTTGCAAAAAATCTTTTTGTTGTTCATCATCCTTTTTAAAGGGATCTTTGACAACAAAAGACTTATACATTGCAAGCCTTTTTTTTGTTGGTTGTCTTTCAAAAGTTCTTATTATTAAACCATTTACCTCCCCATCAATCTTTTTGACAATTACGACATGATTTACATCCGCATCTTTTTTCAAAGTTGTTATTCCATATGTTTTATAATATGTTATAAATATTTTTTATTTCTTTTGTGTTTGGATTAGGGACATGCATAGGACTATTGTAACAATGCAAACATCTAATGACTTGAAGATTTCCAAGATTAACCTCTTTGTCATCATTTACAAACAAACCACCAACAAATTGCATTTTGATTATAACCTTTCCATATTTTTCTTTGAACATGTAATTTTTGAAAGTTTGTTTGCATTTCATTTGTTTCAATTATTTCTTTTGTTGTGTTTGGTTTTGTTTGAAAACTTTCATTCAAAATTTCATTTTGCATATTACATTCATTGAAACATATTTCATTTTCATAATCAATTAAAATTACATTTTCATTTTGACTTAATTTCATTTTTTAGCAAATATTACATAGCATGGAGGAGGAGTTAAAAACAAATGTAAAATTTACCAAAAATTATGAGTTTAAGTTTTAGTTGCCTAATTTATGTTGTGAATATCAATTAAAAACTATTAAGAGTATTACAAACATTTACAAGGAAAAATCATTAACCTTTTCCATGGGTAAATGATGTTTAAAAAAATGAATGTTTTAATTTTTGAAAATTTTATGCAATTGGGGTTTTAGTGTTGGACACAACATGACACAACACAAGACATGTCAAATAATTCACACACACACACACACATATAATTAAATATATAATCAACAAAACATAATAAGCCAAAAAAACATTGACAATCATCTTTTTTAAAACTAGAAAATAAATTGAAAACACGCCTTTGAAATACAATGTAAACAATAGACAATGAGAAAAACAAAAACAAATGAAAAAATGAAAAAAAAAATCATTTAAAAAAAAAACTACAAATAAACCTTGAAGCTTGGAGTTGAAAAAAAAGTTTTTTTTTTTCTTCCACACCTTCACAAAAAAATGCAAAAGGGAAATACCAATATGAAAAGGATTAAAGATCACCAAAAATGCACGACAAGGAGGCATTGAAGAACAACAAAACTACAGAGTAAAAAGTTTACGAAAAGTAGGAGGGGGTTAAAGAGGTACTTTGTATTTTGATTGAAACACACAACAAGGAGGTGTCAATAAGCAACAAGAGAGCACAATAAAAAGGTGCCCATGAATAATAATAACACAACAAAACAATGTTGACGAACATCAAAAACACATAATAAGGAGGCACAACAAACAACAAGAATGCACAACACAATAAGGAGGCATTGGTGAGCACCAATAGCACATAGCAAGGAGGTGTTGATGAACAACAAGAACACACAACAACGAGGTGTTAATAAACAACAAGCATGCACAACACAATAAGGAAAAATTGACGAACAACAAGAACACATAATAAGGAAGCATTGAAGAGCAACAAGAACACATAGCCAAGAGGTGTTGATGAACACCAAAAGTGCATAGCAAGGAGGCACATATGAACAACATGAACTCACAACAAGAAGGCGCAAAAAACACGTAGCAAAGAGGCGAAAAAAAACAATTGGAGCACACAATAAAAAGGCACCAAATAGCAATAAGAGCACCCAACAAAAAGAAAAGGAAATGCACAACAAGGAAATGATGAAAAATAACAAGAACGCATAGTAAAAAGCAAGAGCATTAACAAAACCAAAACAAATTTACATTAACAAGAAAACAAATAACATACAATCAAAACACTCTCCTTATTTATAAAGACAAAACAATATTAAAGGAAGTCACCATAGAGGCAATGATTTTGTGGCGCTGCATAAGGAAACATGAAATCTATTTTTTTTCTTTAACCCTACCTACCACTACCAACCACTACACCTACTTGACACCTTGACCTTGTTGGTTTTTAATATTTTGACACGATATTAAAAAAAATTATTGAAAGGGTTTCAAATGGTTACTTCTCAACCTAGTGAAAACCTCTAGATTGGTTTCAAAAAAGGCATCACCCTCGGTGATACCTTGATATCACCAACTTGAAACTCGATTGGTTTTCACTTTTTTTTTTAAATACCTACCCAACATTGGTATATAATGTGATTTTGACACTTACCCAACACTCATATATGGTGTGATTCAAATTCATTAATTCATGGGTGGATTCCCATTTTTGTTTTTCTTATTTTGAAAGGGCCATATTAATTGGCCCATCACCAATTTTTTTGAAATACGAGGGATGAGATTTGAAAAAGTGTGATGATGTTTGTGCTGAAATTTCAAATTTCATTCCTCTTAGTAAGAGTTGCTTCTTCTTCATGATGAAAAACCTTTACAACTTCATTTGGGATATTTTCATTAACCCAACAAAAAAAATTTTAAAAAAATTGCTCACAACACATTGTTTCAGCCACTTTGTTCAAAACATAACACCTATATGTAGATGAAATAAAGGTAGAATAAAAAAATATTAATAATATCTTACAATTCAACAATTTCATGAAGAAGCATGCATTTCCATATGAAAGCAACTCTAATGTGATCCATGCCACTTGACCATAGTGGGATACCCCATGAAGTTGGAAGAATTGACCCAATCTATCTTAAAGCACAATAGAGAGTGAAAACCCAAGATGCTTGTGCATTTTATATTTTGCCCATGCATATGCACACTTTATGACATTGGTTTGTGAGAAAGAAAAATGATCACCATCTTTGGTGTGTTTCAATTTGTGTACATTTTTTTTTTTTACATTAACATTACTTTCAACAAATTGAAAATGAGATTCAAATGACTCTTTTTAATCAATCACCCAACATCCTTGCAATGAACAAATGGCCCCTTGAAGCATCCTTGCCGCCATGCCAATGCAATTTTCAACGGCCTGTGCAACTATAATAGGCTAGTAATCTTAAGCCTTCAAATCATTTGTAAATGCAAGTAAAACAAACTTCCTTTGGCTGCATGAGATTTCTCTTTCCAAAAGAGTTCGTCACCATTTTTGGCCTGGGCTATACCCCTTGCAAAGGAGACCCTTCCTATTTTGTCACAGTGGTATCCAGGCAATCAAATTTCTACCGCCACACCCAAACCCAAAAGCACAAAATAAAGCAAAACAAATGGGATCCATAAACAGCCTGTTGTTTCAGGGGGTGGAATCTTGGAAAGATTTGCAGTGAGTTAGCCTACTAGTGGTAGAACAAGGGGGTGACCCTGAAGATTACAAGGGTTAACTCATAGTCCACTTTTTAACATTCTAAAATGAAAGGTACCTAGTCCTGGAAAAAGGGGCTTTTTAAGAAGAAGACACTTTTGTGGCATGTGACAATTTAGGGTTAATTTGACATTTCTTGACACCCCAAAAAATAGAAAAAACAAGGGGTGTGTCACACTGTGGCCTTGCCATTTGCATTAAAAAGGATCTTAAGGCAAAAGAAGAATTAGGGAAACTCAAATATTTCACGTTGCAAAAATATAATCTTAAAAAAATTCCTCTAAATAAAAACCAAAATCCTTCAAGATATTATAACTCTATATCTAATCTCAAGTTTCAACACAAGCTAAAATATCATGTTTCAAAAATCCTCATATCAAAACAGAGCTATTACCTAGGGGGAAAAATCCCTTAATCTACTATACTCAATAAGGAATCTAAACACAATATCCTTGCCTCGGTAGGCAAGGCCAATAAAACCCCGAACCGTCGTCTACTTCGTTTTACGTGCATACTGGTTTCCTGAACAAACCCCGGGCCTACCAGCGGCGCCAACCCGCTGGTTGGTTCTGCTAACAAAACCCGGGCCGGTCCACAACTGCCAAACCACCGATGTCCCGAACGAACCTCGGGCCTACGACTGCGAACAACCAGTCGCCGTCCCGAACCAACCCCGGGCCTACACTGGCAATCCGCTCGTATCCCGAACAAAACCCCGGACCTGTCGCTGCCAAAATCCGCTGGTTGGTGACCCGAACAAACGCCGGGCCTACTATCATGCCAACCCGCTGTCACTAGCTCCCCGCACGTTTCGCGCGTACTTACCTACCCTCCTCCCCATTCACCCACCTACCCGCCCAAACATCGGTTCCCCCCTTGCCCCGGTCGCCGTCCCCGTTGCGGGAAGAACCGCCGGATTCGCGCTCCACGGACCACAACTGGCGCCGGGTTTGGAGGGAGCGGCCGCTCGCTGCGAAGGAAAGCAAAGGAAAGGAAGACAAACACACACACGCCCACACACGTCCCTTTTCTTCTTTCTTTCTTTCTTTCTTCCCAGTCGACATTTTGTTCTCTTTCTTTCTCTCCAACATCGCTTGCTTCCCATTCTTTCTTTATCGATTGTGCTCTCCTACATTTCCTCGTATTGGAACCCCATCTCCTTCTTGCAAAGGTGAGCTCTAGGTTGTTCTTGCAGTAGCAGTTCTTGCTGGTGTTGTCCCCCATTTCCTCGGCAATCGCTCTTTCTTTTTTCTGCGAGCCCTCTGTCGACTACTACTACTCACTCGGTTGTACTCAGGGAGGGAGGGAGAGGGTAGTAGGTTGGCTGCGTGGGTGGTTGGGCGGGCGGGCGGGTGGGTCAGTCACCACTGACTGGGTGGGTGGGTGAGTGAGTGAGTTCCTTCGCGGGTGGCACCACCTTTCTTGCACCGTCTTTCCCAGTTGGATACCTAAGGTGCGTGACTTCTTCACTCTGTAAAACAACAACAAGAACTACTCTGGGGTGATCTCCCTACCTACCCACATGGAACCTCCGATCCTGGTGCGAAGTTTAGGGTTATTGTTTATGGGTTTGCTTGCTTTTGGGGTTCTATCTGTTTGCCCTAATAAGGGGGCGTAATACCTATGAAGCATCCGTTGTTGTGTGTTTTGCATCCGGTGTTGCTGTTTTGTTTTGTTTTAGTCACCGTTGACGGGTTTTTGAAGAAGCTAATTCTTTTGGGGGAGAAGGAACGGGGGCTCTTTTGCTCCGATCATCCTCATCAGGGTTTCAAAGCTCCGGCCATGGGGTCTTCTTGTGGAGTTTGATACCAGTCTTTTTAGCATGTTTAGGGATTGTGTTATGATGGTGAATGTATGTGTCCATGGATAACCACATCCTTGGTCTGCAAGAATGACTCAAGGGAAAGAAGGGAAAGCTCTCTATGCCTGTTGTTGTTGACCTTGTCCCATCTTTGTACCATTGTTGTTGCTGGTTTTGCAATGGCATATTGATGGGCTATTTGGATTCACTTTTGAGCTATCAATCACATTGATAGCTTCTTCAATTCTGCATATTGGTACTGCAAAAGGGAGAAGGTGTTCCTAGTTCCTCAGCTCTGTAAAACACAAGCCTAGCAGTGCTTGGTGACTTTTTAGTCAACAAAAGCCAAATTAAGTCAGCATTGCTGCTGCTGGCTGTAATTTCAAACTTTTTTGTATTATTGGATATGTGTATGGTTTAGGGTTGATATTGTTGTTGTCGTTGTCTCAAAGAGGAAAGCCCAACTGGTCATAAGGGTTGCTGCTATTCTGTGCACCAATGCTGTGAGGTGAAATGATGGAAAATGCTGTTTTGCAAACTGTAAGATGATATAGAACAGTTACAATAAATTTACAATCTCACAGTGACAATGCTAGTGTTGCTTACCATTGCAATGGATGGTTAGTGGTAGTCATTTGAGTCTATTGGAAATTGGAAGAGTCAAATGAGTTGGCTTTTATTGTTTCATGGTTACAAGGCTCCACTCCTGTACTGAAAAATTCTGGCAAGCCTTTTGGTCTACATTTGTCATTCTGAACATTTGTTAGAGGCACATAGTGATTGTGTTAAGTAATTCTCTTTTCAGAACTGATGTTAGAGCTATTGAAATTCTCTAGTTTGAATTAGGGCAGAAGTGCAGAACATGAGTGGGCTGGATTGTTATGCAATGGTGCAGCAACAGCAGCAGTATTTGCAGTTGAAGTGACAGGCCTTGGTGCACCAAGCCATGCTTCAGCAGCAGCAGCAACCCATGTATCACCCAGGCTTGATTACAGCAATGTCACAGGTAACTCCTCCCTCTCTGGGTGCCTATTATTTTCCTGAAGTTTTGTCATGGATTCAGCAAAGTTGATTATATTGTGTGGATAGATCTGCATTGGCTGATTGGGTCTAGTGCAAATTTTATTATTTTCGCAGCCTGAAATGGGAATGCTCTGAACAACAAAACATTGATGTTGGTTAGGACTTTAATAATTGAGATAAATGTTTACCTTTATTCGAAGTCCTGTGAGAGCAACTGCATACAGAAAGTATTTCAACATTAGACGATAAGGTGGAGATTGGTGGGAAGAGAGCAGTTTCTAAAAATCATGTCATGTGTTTTGTCATTGATATTTGTGTTGTTTTCCTTGTCTTACTTCTGTACTTTGCAGATGGAACCAATTCCAAGTGGAAATCTGCCCCCTGGGTTTGATGCAACTTCCTGCCGCAGTGTGTGAGTTTTGCTGCTGCTTTTGTCATTTAATCCTTTCTTATCTCCATAGTTTTTTGTTCTTCCCTGGACGAAGTGCACTATCAATCCTTTTCATTTGTGGGAATTCTTTTTTGTGATTCAGGTCCTGCCTACACAATGCTTGTTGGTTGAAGGAATGTGGCCCTTTTTTTCAGTCATTATTGTGCATTGCTAGTTATGATCATGTTGGTTTTGTCTCAGTGTTTCCTAATGCACTAAGGTAATACTATCATATCTACGAGGCCTGGATATGTTACTTCTAATGAGGTATGATGCATTGATGGGTTTTTTTTATTCTACTGAGGGCTAATGCAGGTATGTGGGCAACATACACACCAAAGTTACAGAGGCTCTGTTAGCTGAAGTGTTCTCCAGTGTAGGTCCATTGGAGGGTTGCAAACTCATAAGGAAAGAGAAGGTAAGCTTCCTGCAGAACCTCTTCAAAGGATGCTGTTGGACAGCTCTACATTTCTATTTTCCCTGCACTAGCGATGGTTCCAAAATTGTTGGTTGTTTTATTGTGGCACCTTAAGCTTGGTTGTCTTGCTATGTATGTCCGATAGTTTTTAGATCTGATTTTCAGCTGGCTTCTTCAAGTGTCATGCTGTCAAGGTCATGGCGAAGTTTTATGGCTCTCCAAAACATTGTTTTTGTGGGTCTTAAATCCCCTTTCTGGTTTCTTGCAGTCATCTTATGCTGTGGTTAGAGGATATGTCTAGGGTGCAGCATGCTCCAACCACTACCCTCTTATGTAGGCCTACTGCCTCTGTATGCCTTTGGCTGAGATGCTTGCTCTTGTACAGGGGCAAGCTAAAATGAAATGAAGCTTATGATCACAAGCTTGTTGCAAGCTATTGAGGATACCACTAACTTCTTTTTTTTTACTAGCAACATCAAGATTGAGTGCTAGCCAGCATCATCATTGAGTGTTCACATTGCTTTGAGAAATGTGACAAAACCTCAAGATGCACATGTTTGGGTAATTAACTGTTATAAGTTTGAGTAGATTAGTATACTGTTGGAAGCTGATGAAGTTAGTGGGGAGTCATTGCCTCTAATCACAATGAAAGGGATGGGCTGGAACTTTTTGAGTGACACTCAAAAGGTTTCAACTGATCATTTTGTGTTGTAGTTGTTTTGATTTTGACGGGAATGGACACAACACTGGCACGATTATCTTAAGTGTTATTGTGAAACTTCAATGTATAGAGGATGTACTGCTTCCAAGTAGTCACCAGTGGTTTGCCTAAAGGATATGCACAGGGTGCAGGATGCCCTGTAGGCTCTATGCGTTTGCCTTGGATGGTTGCTTATACAAGGAATAATCTAAAACTGAAATGAAGTGTATGCTCACAAGCTTGTAGCAGCTTGAATGTGGATACTGTTTTGTTTTATTATTAGCTACATCTCTTCAGTCATAGACAAAATCATAACTGAGCCTTGCCATTGCTTACAAAATGAAACAGGAACTCAGAACCTGATCTTTGTTTAAGTGGTTGTGGTACGTCTTGAGGAGAGTATTTACTTATTTACTGTACGCACTGTTGGGAGCTGATAAAGTCAGTGGGGTGTAATGGTGTCTAGTCATGATGATGGTGTTGGTCTGAGACTTTTGAGTGCTAATCACAAGGTTATTACTGATGGAAAATGTTGTGTTTGTTTGGGTTTGGTGGGAACCTATGAAAGTACGGTTATGTTACTTTGTTTTTGTTTAGTTTCTGTCTGCAATTACATTGATATTGATGCTCATACTTCTTGCAGTCATCTTATGGATTTGTGGACTACTTCGACCACAGATCTGCTGCCGCTGCATTGTTGACCCTTAATGGGAGGCAAATGTAAGTAAATATTTTGACACACTCTGACTGATTAATTATAGCGATGCAAGCAAAGTGCAAGCTTTGGAGATTCTGAATCAGCAATTTCACTTTTGAATTGTGGTAGAATGACAAGTTTGACACTGGCAACACATTTGCTTCTGGTTGTTTCTCATTAGTTGTTTGAGGTGGAAGATTTGCCAACACTGATGTGTGCTGTGAAGGAATGTATTCCTTAACATCCACTAAAACTAGGGTGTTGACAAAATATCCAAAATATTTGTGTCTATTTGAAAGACTTATTGATCTGCCAGATCATCCACTCTAACAAGCAACAGAAGGGATTGACAAAGTTGTTCTTTTACCATCCATCTTTCATTAGTCTATGTCCATGATAAGCTTTGGTGATGCAGGTTTGGACAGCCCATCAAGGTTAACTGGGCTTATGTGAGTGGACAAAGGGAGGACACAACAGGTTACTTGCAATCCCTTGTCTCATTTGTTTATGCAATGAATGATGGATATAAAAGACAGATCTATCTTCTTGCAAGGTTTTGTTTGTTACTGCTTGTTCCTGTGAGAGGGAAAATTTGCCTTGTTGCTCTTCAGTTTTGTAAAGCAGATTGAGCTTGTGGGTAGGATTTAAGCTGTTGCATGAAGCTATCAAGCAAAATCTACAGGCACTCTTATGGGGTTTATCCATCTGTCACTGAGCATTGATGTGTTGTCACTAGCAGGGCACTACAACATATTTGTGGGTGATCTGAGTCCAGAGGTTACAGATGCGACTTTGTTTGCAGCTTTCTGCATGTACCCCAGCTGCTCGTAAGTAAAATTGGTGATCAATGTTTCAAATGTGGTTTCTGCATAATACCATGATTATGTTCTGGTTACATGCTGGTAAGCCACAGTTGAGAAGCCAAGTGGGTGAGTATCATTTAGTTCAGTATGACATACATCAGTAGCCACAGACAAGGATTTGGGAGGTTTCAGGGGACATTGAAGGTGCCTGCAGTTTCAGATCTAAATTTTGCATGTTGAGAATTGCTATGAGCAAGACTGAATCTGTTGTGGCAATGTCAAAATCTTTTGTCATCACTAGCTTGAGAATGATGTTTTGGTGGCATTTATTGTTGGTCTAGTAGTGGTAGTCTGCATGACCTGCTGGGCACATGATACAGCTTTTCAAAGGCATGATGCAAGCTCCAAAAGTCAATCTTATTCCTATAGACTGTTATTTATGCCTGTGATTGTTTGGTATGGACCTTGTCATTCCGCCTAGACCTGCTGGCAGTGTGAAACCTGTTGTTGCACTAATATGGTTAGTCAGGCCAATATGGGGATGTAGGAACCTTGGGTTATGCCCTTTTTTATTCTTTTTGCTTACAAAATGTGTTAGTGAGGTTCATTATTACATCTATTGGGTGGTGAACAGAGATGCTCGAGTGATGTGGGATCAACGATCAGGTCGCTCTAGGGGTTTCGGCTTTGTTTCTTTCAGAAGTCAGCAGGTAGGTCAGGTTTTTTTCTTAAATTTCTTGATGAATTCCCAAAAGCATTACTGGTTCTGTAGGCCTCTCTCTATGGCACTTTGGCTTAGACACTTGCTTGTACAAGGGGTAAGCTAAAATGAAGCTTACATGCATTAAGCTTTTTGCAGCTTGTATGAGGATACTGTTAAATTCTTTTATTATCTGTCTTTTGATTGCTAGCCAATATCTTGACTGAGTTCTTCCTGTTGCTTCTGGAAATGCAACAGACACTCAGGATACAGATTTTTGTATAATTTCTTGCCTGACATTTTGGACAGTTTATTGTGTAATTATCTACACCCACTGTCATGAGCTAATGAAGTCAGTGGGACTCATGGCAGCTAGTGTCTGCTATGCACAATGAAGTTGTGATTGCACCCATTTTTGTCATGTTAGTTCTGGTTTTGATAGAGCTGATATGACAGTTTACCTTTGAAGTGTGATTGTGGAATTGTCTCTGCACTCATATAGATATATTTCTTCTGATAATTGTAGAATTATTTCCTTCTGAAATAATAGTGCTCCTTTCCTGCAGGATGTCCAAAGTGAGGCATAATGTGACTTGTGGTCCTATATTTATAATGTTGGAACTTTAAATTGTAAAATTCTATGAATTTATATGTGAATATTTCGTCCTTCTTGGAGCCTCTCGCTTGTCATGTTTTTTACTTCAATTTCTAGCTCTGGGTTCTCACCACAAAGTTCTGCTCAGCACTCTGACTTATGTTTGTTCATACTCTTCTTCTTGGTTTTGGAAATCTCATGTTTGTATGCTATTTCATGTTTGATACTGGCATAGGCCCACTGTCAGAAATGGACAAAGTTGCAGGGGATGTTATAGTAGTTAGTTACTACTGTACATTGTTGTGTTCACTGGGTATTTGAGAGGCTGTTGCCATTGTTTGCAGTGCATTTTGATTCTTTTTTCAGTTGGTGTTTCTCTTCACTTCCTGCCATTGCTTTCCTGTTATGTTAGTGATATCAGGTTATGACACAACTTCCATTCTGGTTGACTCAAGCTGTAGGTGCAGAGGGCTCAATACTTTTTTCCCTTCGCTTGGCTATATCTGTTTGGCATTGCCTTAAAATATAAATTCTATTTGTGTTGCAGGAAGCAGAAATTGCCATAAATGAGATGACGGGTAAGGCTGATTTTCTCTGTTTGAGCCCAGGTAGATAGGAAAGGTTGGAATGTCCACTTTTTTTCCAACTTTCAAATATGGCTGCTGCATGATAGTGGTGTGTGAAGTTGTTGTCATGAGTATGTGTATGGACATCATACATCATAGTCCTGGATGTTTACAGAATTGTGGTGTGTGTGGACAGGAAAGTGGCTTGGGAGTAGACCCATTCGATGCAACTGGGCCACAAAGTCAAGCATGGGCCCTCAAGCAGATGAAGTGCATACTGCTGGAAATGGAACTGGTATGGAACTGGTGCGATACCAGGCTCCACTGATCCAAGGTGTTGTCATCATCCATTCCTTTTTGTTTTGGCAGATTTTGCAAGTTGATACGGTAATAATATCAGCTAACAGCCTGTGCTGGTTGATATTTTTGATCTGGTTATTTGCTTCTTTCCACTGACTGAAACCAGCCTTGAGTGAGAATTAAAATTATGGACTTCGTACATGTATCCTTTAGACAATGTTTTGTTGTGCAGAAGTACACCAAGAAGAGCATCAAGAAGTCACAGGAGATGGTCCTGAGAACAACCCTCAGTACACTACAGTGTATGTAGGCAACTTGGCCCATGAGGTGAGGAGCAATCTGACTGTAGGATAAATGCAGAATGTTTGGATTTTGATATGGGTTATTTTTAACTAGCAGTCTTGGAAAATATGTCATCACAAGACATCTATAGACCCATCTCCTCAACAATATTTTCTACAAGCATTCTGCAATTGATTGCTATCCGTCCAGACATATAATTTCACTTACTGACCTGAGCATGCTACAGGTCTCTCAAGCAGAGTTACACCGTCAGTTCCATTCATTGGGAGCTGGCATAATTGAAGATGTACGTGTTCAGAGAGATAAGGGTTTTGGGTTTGTGAGGTACCGTTCTCATGAGGAGGCTGCATTTGCTATCCAAGCAGCTAATGGGAGGGTCATCTGTGGCAAGTCTGTCAAAGTAAGTTATTACATTTCAGACTGTCTCCTGCACCTGTCTATTTTCTGTCAGTCAAGTATGCATTTCTGTGCACTTGTGTGTGTAATGTAAATGTGAAGGGGGGGTACAAGGACACCCATTGTATGCTTGAACCAGAGTATTTGACCATTTTCTACCAAACACTTGCTACCTGGTGCAATGGGGTGATATGGTTGGCCTGTCCTTTTCTTGAGAACAGGGAAATCTCTACATTCCCACACTTCAAAGATCAAGACATGTCAATCTGTGTTTCTGTAAAGGAAATGGTCTTTGACAAACATCAGGCTGTGATGTACTCTGTGGTACAGAGTTCTGTGTGTTTTGTGAGCAGGAAGACAAAAATAGGTAAGGCACCATTGCAAAGAAATCAGGAGGAAATTAGTTTTTTGACAATAGACCTCTAGGTTTAATTGGCTACAGAATCTGTTTGTAGATGCTAATCTGGTCATTGCTTGTCGATGCAGTGCTCCTGGGGCAGCAAGCCAACTCTGCCAGGCACTTCATCACTGCCCCTTCCACCCCCACCTCCCACAGTTTCTTTCCAGGGTTTATTGCCTGCAGGCATGAACCAGGGCTACAGTGCTGCAGATCTACTAGCATACCAGCGCCAAATCATGGCCCAAGCAGGCACAGGGGGTGCACTGTTGCCACTACCACATCAGCAGGGTATAGGATTGGGGATGGGCCAAGCTCCTCCCATGGGCACTGCAGGGAATCATGGAGTCTATGATGGTTTTCACCCAGGAGCAGGATTGGCAGGAAATGGACTTGGGCACCAGCGCCTATATTACTGATGAATAAATGTGCTTGTGTCAGCTTTTAAGTGGGTGGTTTATAGGATAGATTTACATGACAATGGGACTTTGTTTGCAACACAGAGCATCTTGTAATAAGATTTTTGTCAATGTCTCCAACAATTGTACACTAGCATTTCAGATTTTGACTGTCACTGTTTCATTATGCTCCAATGCTTATAGTAATAAGTACGTGATCCAGCAAGTTCTAGATCATATAGGCTTGTCTCCAAACTATTTGGTATGGGGATTAGGTATGCACCTGTTTTGTGACACTGTTATACACAAGATTTGTGCTTTGTACCTTTGCCCTTTTGTTGACTCTTCATTTGCGGTCCCTTGTTGATATCTACTAGATGTGCACCCCAGCTTCAAGGCTACAATTTGATGTAGCTTGACATAATTATCAAGTGACAAATCAAGTGTAAATGTAGGAAAGAACTTGCTAAGTTGTGTTATAAGGTATCAAGATCTTTGATTTAATGGATTATATTCTCACTGCACTCCTTGGAGACCTTGGGGGCTGGATGACCCAGCACCCACGCTGAACCAACCTTCACCTTCTTGAGTGAGGCCCCTTAGTTGCCAAATTAAACCTTATAAATGTTATATTTAGATTCAGAAACCCTGATTTAGGTTTAACATGGGATATTTATGAAATTTGGAAGAATTTTTTAAAATCTAGATATATCACTTGCATTAGTTCCTATTTTCATTATTTATACCTATGATTTATATATTGTAAAAAAAAGAAGGGAATAAATAGATAAATTATTTTTCTTAAACCTTTATAATGATATTTTAAAATGTATTGTAATATTTAAAATCATTTTACATGAAAACAGTTGCAAGATCTTTATCAATATAAATTTCATAATCATTTGAAAAACAATTATGGAATGTCCTCTAATAGTTAAATTAATCTTTAAATTTTAAATTTATGATCATGAATGTAATTTTTTGAACAAGGTTCCAAATTTCCTTGTATATTCCCATATGATTCTCAATAGTTAATGATAATGTATGTTAATTTTTAATTTGATTTTGTTAAATAACATGTTCATGAAAAGACATATTGACCAAGTACATTGAATGTTTAATGTTCCTTTTCGTGTTCATGCAAGTGGGTAGGAAAAGGGAATGAAATAATTATTTGGAAATGAGTGAAGTAGCTAGGCTTTGAAGAGGTAGATGTTTTAATTGATGGTTAATTATATATATATATATAATTTATTTTTTGAATAATGTAGTTTCACCATTACATAGATCACTTAAAGCCATAGATTATATGTAAATCCAAAGAATTGATTTTCCCATGAAGTTAGTTTCTAAGAAAACTTTCTAAACTTTTCATCTTAAGGTCTTTAAAAGATAAACCATACATAATTTTTATTTTAAGGTTGATTTTTTCTGAAAATCCCAACGGTAGGGTTTAACTTCATCCCAAGGGTAGGCAAAAACGTTGTACCTATTATTTTGGAAGGGTTTGAATCTATGAGGGTGACCAATTGAATCCTTATTAACACATAGATAAATTACACAATCAAATTTTCAGAAAACAATCACAAATTGTACAAAACATTTAAAACAATACAAGAGCTGAAATTTACATGTTTTTGGGCTAGGATCACCGACATGCCTAAAGCTTGACCTTTATGTGAGCCAAACCAATGGGAAACTCATTAGGTTCACATATAAACCTTGCTTCATTGGGATCATTCACCAAAAGAACCATTTAAATACTTGAGAAGAGGAATGGATAATTATTCAGCCCCATTCATTTACATTTATTAAACATAATCATTCATCAATTTTGAATCAATTGTATCATGTCACATATTATCCTTTTAGAATTATTATCCTTCTTATGAATGAATCATCAAATTATTTCTTTCCTAGGATTTAGTCAAGTTCACATAATTCACTTTTAAATATGTCTAACCCAAGATAGTTAAGTAAATGATTCATGAGTCCAAGCCTATGTTCCTAATCAAAAAATCACAAGGTCAGTCAGGTAAGGCACATAAGTTGTACCATTTATTTTCATATTTATTGATCTTTTTACCCATATGTTATTATTTACTACTTCTACCCCTAGTAATCCATTTTGGTGTTACTTCATGCTTATTTTGTTATTAGGTTTTTGAAAAAATAATTTAGCCATTATGAAAATGTTTGAGTTTGTTGTGATTAATCCTACCATATTCCTCTCCATAAAGGTGAACCAATTCATGTGTTGTCCAAAAAAGACCTTAAAAAGGATGTATGGCCCAAACCACTCTGAAGGTAAAATTTTGAAAATCTTTCTATTGTGATGACTATCATACACCATGATCAAATCTCCTTGAAATTTCATGGTCTCACCTTGTCAAAAAATGTTTTAAATATGTTTGGGCCAATTCAATGGCTTGTCAAACTTGCAATTGGCTTTCCTCCATGTCCACCAACTTCAAAAGTCATTTATGTTAAAATTCCTTTCCTCCATGTTGATGTTGTTTCATCATGAAAAATCATTTTCACATTCAATGGGTGATGCCAATTCCACCCCATATGCAAGTCAAAAAAGGGTGAATCTTGTGCATGATTCGGCCTCACATTGCATGGTTTACATTCTTATTCTAATTGTGTAGATTTTGATGTACCTCCATTAATGCACCCCAAGAGGCACCAACGACCAAGATAGCAAAAAGGGGTTGGCTTGAAAATATGCATTTTACAAATTGCATGAGGAAAATTGGAAAACACACCAACACACCCCACCCAATGTGGTTTGGAATCAAGTAGTTACAAATTAATATTTTCCCATCAAATGCATTGATTCTTGTTTTCTCTATTATCACAAATTTTCCTGACTTTTGTAATCCCTTTCAACATCTATGTAAGTTTTGTGGAGTTTTCTTTTATAATTATTTCATGCATGTGGTGGCGTTGGATTAAGTGATTTTGCAACCTAGTAGCACCGTGCATGGTCAATGACTACTAATTGGTGAGTTACACTCCTATATTTCAACCAATTTCAAGCAAAAATCAACAATTGTTCTTATTTAATGAAGAGTTGGAACGATGTTCAAATAATATTACATCTCAGGGGTTTCGATAAGAATGGAAATTATCATGACTAGTTTATTTTCTGTAGTTTGTCCCAAAAATTTCGTGACTAGCATATTTTTGCAAGTTGATGTATGAAATTGATTTAGAAGCTCAATTGACATGTGAAGACAAACATGGATCTTGTTTACTAAGATGGGCTAGAAGCAAAAGTAATTTGGTGTCTTGACACAATTCTCAAATTCAACTTGGTGTCTTGGGTACTTCTTTTTTTTAATGTGGCGAATCAATATTTGATTGGCAACTTGGTCAACCAAGGTTCAAGGCTGAAGAAATTTGTTAGAAAAGCTATTGCCTTGCCACGAATAATTCGATAGGTAGCTCATGCCATGGAAAAGACTTGGACACACAAATTTGGTACACATGTAGATTTTCAAAAAGATTAATTGTTCAATTTGCAATTGTTGACTTTACTTACAAGCTGTAGTAGATTTTGCCTAGCAAAGTTGATTGCAACTCTGCTCCTTTTGCCAACTAAAGTGAGTTTGGGAAAGAAGGGTTTTCTTGTTCAATCAGGATAGAGCGAGGTTCACTTCAAATAATGAAGTGCAAGTCTAATCTTCTGAACAACAACTTTTTCAAGAGTTATTAGTTGCATTGTTCTACAATTCTTATGGTAAGATGTTGGCATGAGGGTTTTGCATAAAATCATGAATGTCAACCCAATTGAAATATTTTTGAGTTCTTTCTAATTATTGTAATCTCCCCTGCCTACATGGAAATCATGAGAAATCTTCAAGAGCAGGAAATTGTGGTTGACGAGGTTCCCCAAACTACACCATGGTTTTGAGCTGAGGTTTTTACTGTAACAAGCAACAAGTACATTTTATGATGTGCCTGGAAGGAGCTTGCCTGTTTAGCAAGTAAGGCGTTCAGCCGTTTCATTACAGAAGGAAGCCAAGGTGCCCAATTACCTACATCTTGCAAGTACAATCTCAGAATTCACAGATTCTCCCTGGATAAGACAGATGATTTTTCCTAGAGATTTGCGACAACTCCCTTCTCAGTTGTACTGGCCTCCTAGCATGCTAAGTCTAATAATCTATTAGATATAAGTTCAGCTCTGACAAAATTATGCTTTGCAAAACCCACCTAAGAACAATTGATTTAGGATATACAGTAGTCATGTTGTTGGATTGTAGAGTGCAGGCACCACTGATTGTCATTGCCGAGGAGGCTGGGCATGTCAGAAAACGGGGTATGAGAAGAAGCATCCATTAGGACTGGGCCACCCATTGTTAAATTTGAAGAGCTGGCCCTCCTGCAAAAAGTTGCGACCAACACACCCCCACACACATGGCTATACACAAACTTTGTGCTGCTGCTAAGAGAGTCTCTCCTTCATCTATGATTGTGTGGCATCATTGCATTATGTAATCCCATGATGACCTTTGCTGATTGACTCAATTTCTGTGAGGTCTTCTTGTGTTTCTCACAAAGGAAGTTGTGAAAGTACCACAAGCATGGTGTCAGATTAGAGTAGTAGAGAGATTCTTGTTTTGTTCAAATGAGATATGTGAAAAAAAACAAAGGGCTAACATGTATTCTGACCGTCAAGATTTGGTTTCCTAAGGGTTGATTTTCATGTTACATCATTCACCCACAATTTTTCTCAATCAAATTGTTGGTCAAAATAGTGAAAATGGATTGAAATGTCCCTCTAATATATAGCCACATACCCGCATGGCAACTGCACTTGACGGGTCTCTTGCAACCATCTTGCCCAAGGTTCCAATACTGGCAATTGGGTCAAGGTCAGCTGGTGGCTAGTTCTCAATTTGTGCCACATGCCAATCTGGTGGAATTGTGGAGGAGTCCAGAGGTTAGGGTGGGGTGGGGTGGAACAACCACTACTCCAGTGCAATGTTTTTTTTTTCCTGGAAATATTTTGCAAAATGGTGAATTTTTTTCAAATTGGCAAAAAAGGTGTTTTTTGAGTTTTTTTAGTAGGCAAAGTTCCCCCAAAAAATACAATTACTTAAAAAATCTCCAGATTCCATCCTAAGTTCCAGTAAATATGTAGACAAAATATATAAAAGGATGCTAGATTTTTTTAATTTCATAATTCCATATAGCCAAAACTGGCTAAATCATCTTATGAATGATCACCATTTCAGTTACATCCCAAAAAACATTTGTGGGAGGGGGGGGAGCATAAAAATCCCTGTTCCAGTGGGTCTCACTAAGGAATCCTATGGAGGGTGGGTGGGTGACCTTTCCCACATGGAAAACCCAACATGGTGGAATAGTAGGTGAGTGCACAACATGGAAACCCACACTAACTCCTAACTTATAACATGGTGGGCACATGACCCATGAACATGAATTTTGATCTCATGGGGTTGGGGTGACCACATGGCCCATGGATCCTCATTTGGTGGTCTTGGTTGTAATTAAGACCAACTTTGTAACTAGTTTTAGTTAGTTTCACCTCGTAGCAGGTGCTCTTTTGCTGGCTATATATAGCAAAAATTCTGTATTAAAAATAAAAGTGATAAAATCAAGTTCTTTTTTGAGATTTTCAATAGCTAGAATTTGACTAAAATTTAAGGAAAAAATGCCAGATTTCTATACGTGCATGGTTCAAGTAGGTAGCCAAAAATATAGAAGTTTTAAATTTTAACTTTCATATTTAGCTTGTAGCCAAATTGGCTCAAACTTCCTGTGGATCATCACCACTTTGGCTATAACACAAAATTGCCCCGAAAAAAAACACTGCCTCATAGTCGGCCTCATCAAATGACCTATGTATATCCTGACACTTCTGTGTATAATGCCCATAGCCTTGAAGTTCTGTGAATTATGGAAATGGAAATGTTGTAGGTAACTTACTTGCAGCCAAGTAGTGTTGTACTCAATTTCATACCATCAAAGTCCACAGCAAAAGCTGAAGTTGTCAGTGATTAGGCACTAATTGTTACCAGGACTAACATTACTATTACTATGCAGGCAAAAAAGAAACCCTCATTCTAACAGGCCCTTAGGTATTTAAAGCTCCAGGTACTCTGTCCTTTGCTCGCAATTGAAGTCAGCACATCATATTACATACAGGCTACAATAATTTTTGGAAAAGGTTTGTTGGATTTTGAAGTTCTTCTCATGTGAAGGGTATGTGTTAGTGATATCTATAAAAAGCCACGAGTTAAATAATGAGTTTACGTGTATGGGAAGGAATGACTCTACTTGTGTCATGAGATAAATCAAATGCCAGTGTTTGGCAGTTCTTGACTTTTATGAGGAGCCTCCAGTTCTATAAAAATCAATTAGAACCAGTTCCAGTTGTGGTTTCCGCACATAAATGAAACCAGGAATCCAGTTTTTGGTCCCCTTCTTCCCAAAAAATTGCAGTTTCGGTACTGCAAACTAGACCCCATTCCAGTCTGAGTTTGAGTAGATTGGAACTCGCCAAGGTTGTTAACCTCTGGTTAGCCCCCAGATACTAGTCTTTTTTTTCATAATTGTTTGTTTATTTATTTTCCAAAAATCTCAGTTCTAGTTCCAGTTTCACACATAAATAGAACTAAGAACATAGTTCCAAGTTTGGTTCTTAAAATAGTCTAGTTCCAGGTTTGGTTCTAGAATTGGTTATAGTTTGGTTTTAACTAACTAGAATCAGAATTGGTGGTTCTAACCAGTGTTGGGTGTATATCAATCTTTTTTATATCTGACAATTCTATTTTTTTAAATGATTTTTAAGAACCAGGTCAGATCTTAGATTCTATTTTTATTTTTCTCAATTATAATATCTGTCAAAAGATATCAATTTTTTTTAATTGATTTTCACATTTCCAAATATCCTAGAAAATAATATCCATCGGATGTTCAAGGCAATTCTCAGAGTCCAAACAAAAAATTTCAAGCAATAATATACAAAGGGATGAAATTAAAAATTACAAGTCCACCTTCGTACTTTTCTAGCTCTTCATATAAAGAAGTGTCAACTCCATCAAGTTAGAAGGTGAAGAATAATTCACCCTAAGATCATTTGGCTAGTTCTTGCTTATAAACATTAACTTATCTAGATTATTTTTTTGCAACTTGCACCTTCTCAAATTTATCAATATATTAGCGAGGAAAAAACCTTTTCAATTTCAATTTGGGATTTTACAATCCCAAGGATTTGATGGGCAAGGAAAGCAACAATTGGAAAGGACTCATATTTTCCCCACCATTCCAACAAACATTTAATGTCCTTTGCATCAACTTGATACCTTCAGAACATCTGCAATTCCTTAATTGCCAAGTTGGCTAACTCACTAGTCCTAGCAATCATCTAAAAAATGTCAAAACAAGAATTTTCACCATTCAATTGATTTACCATACTTTCAATTTCTAACACAAGGTGAAATACATGGTAGTATTTCAATAGCATTAGAAGCAAAGATTGTCTATTATAATCTTCCAACATAGAAACTAATAAAAGAAGAAACCAACCTAAGGCTTTTAAATCTTGGGTCTAACATTAGATCTATAGCATATTATGTATTTTTCTTTTAATACTTTGTTAGAAATGAAAAAAAATCATTTAAAACATCACATATTTGTTTTATGATATTGAAAGCAAGCATAGACAACTCCAAAACCACAACCATATCATCTTCCATCAAATTAGCTGTAGAGGGTGCCATTCCATTTTATTTTTTTACTTTCAAAGTCATGGTAATTATTGTATGCGAAGCATTAGAAAGTAACCAATGCCCATGGGATGTGCTAAACACACAAGCATTCACAACCATTAAAAACTAAATCGACAATGACTTAAGGAACATCCTAAGTAAAGGTGAAAGCACATGACCATTAATCCTCACTCATGTTTGATGATTAGAACATAAAACAATTGTTGCCCTAAATTGCAATGTTTCCTTGAGCAAGATGATTTTATTTGCCAAACATGATTAGTTACAAAATAACTTGCAAATTATATATATATATACAAAATAATGTTTGGAAACAAAACTGACCTAGTTTTCATTGGAATGTTCAATTTTCTTGGCTTCAAACCAATTTCAATGCAAGCCTTGTTCCAATCTTGCCAACTTTCACCAAATTTTTTTGGAGAAGTGATGCATTTTTGCAAATTTTTTTGGATAGACTTTATGAAAACATATTTAAAGCCTTTACACACTTTCTCATCATTAGTGACATATTGTCAAAATTTGGAGAAACCATGCCCAAAACATGTTCCCTAAAAGTTCTCCTCCGAGCTTAAATTGTCACATTTCACAACAAACTTGATAGGTTTTGTCATTGTGTTCAAATTTGAACCCTTGTTTTTAACATATTATATGATCTTATTTCTTGAGCCATATTCATGCAAAAAATCAATCAATTTTTTTGTCAAAGCCTATCTTATAATCTCAATAGCCTCAAAAAAACCAAGAATCACATGCTTTGACTTTAAATTAGCTCCCAAAAAAATCATAACTAAGGCAAAGATATCACGAACACCCTTGAACATCCAAAGATCAAAACTAATAATGATAAAATGGCATTCTTCAAGGAAAGGCAAAACATATGTTTGTTTTATTTTATCCACTAGCCTAGGTAAAACATCATATGAAAAAAACTTTTGTGAAAGGAACTAAACTTGGAGACACAAATGCAAGATCAAACATTTAACCATACACTTTCCACAAAATGCAAGGGCAAATGACTTTTTATAAACAAAAGTGCAAAATTTTCCAAAAATTGTTCCCCATTATCCTTTTTGAAAGACTCTTTTGAAAGTAGAAATAAATAAAATGGATCAACTTTATATATATATAATTTTTATTTAATAAGTTGACTTTTTAAATTTCTTCTCACTTCAAAACAGACTTCTTCAAAAAAAATTCAAATTTTTGAAATTGTCTACTTCAATATGTTTTCTCAAATGTGTTATTCCACCTTGTCTTATAATAAAATATTTTACCCTCCTTTAATTTCATTATTCGGTTAAAGAAAAGTACATGATTTGAATAACATAACATATAACACATGCATCAAATGTCATTCTTGCATTGCCATTCACAAAAAAAATGACTAACATAAAACATTCATATTATGAAGCCTCCACTTTTTCCTTTGGAAATGCAATAATTCCAAATTTTGCTTAATTTATTTTTTCATCATTTTTTTAGAACTTTGATTTCTTTAGTTTGCAAACTTGAGTTTACTTGGATTTCTTCCATTATTTGATCCTCACCTTTTGCTTCACTAAAACATTTCACACACTTCATTTTGGAGTAAAATATTTTCATTTTTCATGCAATGTTCAACAAGGTTAAAGGTGGAGAAACTCAAGCAAACAAAATGTCTTGCAAACAATTGCCTTGGTCTAGGGTTTAAAATGAAATATGAATGCCTAAAAATTTTAATGCAAATATTTACAAGCAAAAATAAAATTGATTTTTCATTGTAAGAATGATGTGCAATTTCTTGAGATATCCACCCAACATTGGTATAGAACCCAACAAATTGCGTACTTGCCCAGCATTGGTAAAAACTAGGGTTGTTTAGTTTCCAGTTTTAGTTTCCATTCTCAAACTAATTACTAGATAAATGGATCATCAATTTTAATTCTTGAAAAAAGAAATAGAATTAAAACTAGAATTGGGAACTATGCTCTAGCTAGAACTAAATCATGAACCAAAATTGATACCAAAATTAATTTTATGCAAGTTCTAATTCTTCAGTTTTTTAACAAATTTTTTTTTCCAATGTGGTTAGATACGTTGATGGTTTATCATTAAAAAATTGAGTATTAAATTTTCTAAGTAATAGATTTGGGGGTAGGGGTGGGAACATATAGTTGATATAGGTGGTTGATTTTTATTAGTTGTAAAATGCTTGTACCTAAAAAAACAAAACAAGTTTTGGGCATAGATAAAACTGGACTTGGCGCATTAAATTTTGTTTTGAAGACCAAGGAACCAGGAGTCTTGAAATGTGAAGAACTAGATCTAGAACTGGAGGTTCTATCAATTTCTTTTTATAAAAAATATTGAACTCTAGCTAGAGTGGTTCTTTCCCCAAAAAAAGAAAAGAAGAAGAGTTGGAACTGAGATTGAAGGTTCTCTTGGAAAGTAAGAGCCACAAAACACTAATAAAAACCTATGAAGTTTTTTCTAATTCCCTGAACCCTAAACCTTGCATAGTGTTTTGATGTCAATGACGAAGTTGAAAAACGAAATGCCCATGCATTTTGTGTTCCAAAACAGCCACCCTCTTTTTCCCCATTGGGTAGTAAGAAGATTTTTAAACATATAATCTTATAGGTTTTGATAGGGTAACACCTAAGGAGCGAGGTGGTCCCAAAGTAAGCCCCCCTCAGCTCCATTGGATACTTCAGGAACACCCCCACTCCTCAAGCACTACCCAACACATAGCGGACCATAATGAGAATCTCAACATCCTGATTGGGTATTAGGTGATGAGTTACATGCAATTACATCCAACCTTCATCCCTCGTTGAGAACCTATCACTCAGCACAAGGTACCAATAAAGTACCTATGTTGGCTTTCATGGGCCCAATGATTCCATAACCCCATCACTTCTTGGATGGAAATGTAATAGTCACTCTCCCTTCATGGATGAAAATAGGGTTGTGTCAATTCTCATTACAGTCAGTTATGCAGTTTAGCAACAAATTTGGTGCTAATCTGAGTTTGCCCAGGTCTTTTTTTTTCTGAACGCCTTCAACCATTCACTGCTGCTGCTATGTGTACTGTAGCTATAAATGTTCCCAAGCTTGGTGCATTTAATCCCTTAAGTCTCAGTATTTCATACCCTTATTTAATAAATTTTCATGACTTTGTGGACAACAGCCAGGAGGGGACGAAACATCAAATGAGGGGGTGCAACTCAGGCCCAACAGGCCATGACTTTACGGATAACTTTTTTGTTTAGGAACAAATGTACTTGCGTCAGCAGAATTGGGTGAACTTGCAAATCTAGAGATCCGGGAGGCTACTTCAGAGCACAGGACTACTTCCTAGCCGCCAAATTTCGAAATTAAAAAAAATCTCCAGACTTCTGCATTGAGTTCCAGTAGGTAGCAAGCAATAGATTTTTTAAAATATTTTTCTACTGCCATATTTTATTTATAGCCAGATTTGGCTAAATTGTCTTGTGGAAGATCGCTACTTCGGCCACATCACAACTTTTTCTATTTTGCGAAAAAAAAAAAGTCCACAGATTTAAGTGAACCTTTAATCAGTGTTTTCTTTCAAAGTTGTGATGTAGGTGTGTTGGCAATCATCAAAAAGAGAATTTAGCCAAATTTGGCTACAGGTTAGAGAGGAAAGTAAAAAAGTTTAAGAATCATACCATATGTTGGCAACATGCTAGAACCTACTGTCTAAATATGTCGGATTATTTTTTTGAAGTCCTCATAACGTGAGGACAAAAATGTGCCATATTTTTTCTCAGAAAAGCCTTTGAACTGTTGCAAGGGCTTTTTTTAATTGTTGTCACAATGTGAAATTTCACCCAAAAAAGAAACAATGTCTGTAACACTATGTATTACACTACTTACTGACTGATTTTGCTTACTTCCAGTTTTGAAAGATTAATCATGTCCTGCATGGATGTACACCATACCATAATCCAGATAAAAACTTTGGAAAGGAAACTTTACAATTTGCTAGTGTACTCAGTTTATTCATCACCCTATGTTCTATCAAGAACTTAGGTGTCACGTGTAGGTGCGAGCAAAGCTTAGCCACCATACTTACACCTGAGCTGAGATGTTAGTGCTATTCCTACAATGTGCAACGAGTGTTTAGTTAAAAGAATGAATAACTTCCAGGGGAATATTGCAATGAATAGCACAACTTGTGCATGTGACCACACTCACACCCACCCACCGACTCCTAAAAAAAAAGGTCCCACAAGAACAATACAAAACACAGAGCCTAATGTGGTTTTTCAAAACCAAAATAGCTGAAGTTGGATTCAATAAGACTTAAAATGGTATCGTAGGAACAATGTGTTAAAAGGGGAAATTTGTACCCAAATCACCATGTAAAATAACCCAACAAAGCTTTGCTTGAATCTGGGTAAGTTAGTAGTACATCTTGTGCAATGAACTTGTACACTTGCCCAATGGAATGTGCCTCCCATTCACATGCATGACAAGCAATTCAGGAGAAGCATGGCCGTAGTAAGTACTGTAGTGGTCCGAATGTTGGTAAGAAGTCAAAAACACTAAGTACTTGGCAACAAGAGAGAGTAAGTCACACATAGTACATACACATATCCTTGATCAATATCCTTAGATTATACACTATACCCGAAGTTTGCACCCAGTGGGGATTATATATCGGAGTAAACTTGTCATATCAACTGGTTTCAAGGAGATGACAAGTCTAATATGACATAATCGTATCATGCAACAAAGTCTCCAATGAACTGAGAATCTCTCATGTGACAGACACTTGCCAGAAGAAAAGTTCACACATGTGAAAGGTACATACTGTTCTTTCTTAGCTCTCTCCGTAGACAAGGCAACTATACATGGTACCTTCAAAATGCCGGTTCTACAAAAGATTCTCACAGAGTTCATAAGATTAAACTTAATCATAAAGGTACCCCAAAACTGGGGATGCAATCCAATGTCAGAATGAAAACTCTCCATCAGAGCTATTCTTAAAGTGATCCTCAATCTGGACCTTAATTTCATTCTCAATCCTTGGTTTCATCCTCAATTGTTGCTTATTTTTTAAGTGGGTTTAAAGGCAGCATGAAATAATGAAAATTGACCAAATACAATTTCTTGCAAAAGAATTGAAATTCCGACCATACCCAGGGTTCTTGTCCTCAATTTGGCTGACTTTGAGGATAACTCTATTGAAAAAAAGAAAAGAAAAAGAAAGAAAGGAGCAAACTACTTTCTCACCTAAATATGTTGAAAAAAGGGGGGTGTCTTTCTAACCTAAATTGGTCCTCCTTGAAACAGTTTCACCCCAAGTTTTGGATTTGCTTTACATCCATTGTTGCTCATGAATACTCTTTAGTGGCCCTGTCCCACAGAGGCATTGAGGGAACACCTTGTGAGCGGGTATAGGGGTCGGAGAATCAAAAGTTAGATGAATGAATAAGGTTATAGGTTTGTGTGTAAATTTTTTATTGACCCAAGCTAATGGCCGGGCATGTGTAGATTTTGGGTGCACCCATCCAATTGATGGGTTGTTTTGAAGTCTACCCATCTACTTGTTGGGTTTCTTTTCAAAATATGAATGTTGGGTGACTAATTTAATCATGTTTCTATATCATTTTATTTTTTGGGTTGTCGCTTGCATTTTTGTATCGTGAGGTTTCATAGCACTATGAAATGTAAAAGAAATTTCATATGAATAATTTTTTTAATGAAATTTTCTTGATAAACATACAAATAATTAGCTTCAATTCCTTTAAATCTTATTTAAATGAGACTTGAAAAATTATGCAAGAATTGATTAAAATAAACACATCAATTTTTTAGTTAATATAATTTTAAATATTTTTTTGAGATATAAATATTTTTATTTAATTTGATGTTATTTTTAAAAATTCAATAAGGCTTTGATGAAGATATAATAACAAAAATCATAATGATTTTTTTTTTAATTTGTAAAAGTTGTTGCCTTTTATGTTATAAAATTTTATTATTGCCCTAAGATAGTAGACATGCATGTATGATTTTAGGTTTTACCAAGCAGGCATGGGGCAAACACAACTAGTTTATAAAGTTGGGTGGGGGTATAGTGGGGTTTATAGGTGAAAATTTAGGCAGAGCAAAGGCGTTTAAGGTATTTGATTTTTTTCTTCTCTTACATGTTTGTTTTTTATTATGGGGTTTCAACGGGTATAAGGAATGGATAATTCAATTAAATTGAAAGAATTACAAGTTGTAAATGGAACTTTAAGAAAAGGGGCTGAGGGGTTTTTTTGAAAAATCAAAATCAAAAGAGTTTTTTTTTATTAGGAAGGGAGAATGGGGTAATTCCTCCCCTTTTCTTAAGGAGTGTTTTTTTAAGGGATTGAAAGAGGTGAATTTTTTTGGGGATGTGGACTAACCCAAGGGTTTTTTTTTTGGGTAGCATGGGAAGGAGAAGTTTGGTTGTTTCTAAAGGTAGGAAGGTGATTTTTTTGGTGTTGTGGGATGGGGTGGTTGGAAAAAGGGGGTGGGTATTTTTTTCTCTTTTTTTCTTTTGTGATATGGTGACTTAATGAAGAATTTTTTTCAAGAAAATATTTTTAAAATTTTGATTTGTTTTGGGGGAATGGAAAATTTTCAACACAAAAATTTAATTAAAATATTTAACAATTTTTATTTTTTTGTTTAAAACCAAACACTTAATACATCTAACCAAAACAGGGGGAAAAAAATTCAATTTTGACTTTTTTGTGTGCCTAAATTTTGCACATGATTAAAAAATTGATGTTTAACAAATAATAATAGTATATTTTAGTGAAAATGAAAATAATGGTTAAATAGTGGAAACCAATTTAAGGTTTAAGTATTAATATCGTTCAAATCTAAGTTAAAATATTTAAGGTTCAAGTGTAAGCATGAGGTGCATAATTAAAACTCATAAGATGCTAAGGGTATTGATATCTTGTCCATTATTAGACAATAATTTAGTTGTTAAACTATGAATATGTTGAAATCTACAATAATCAAAATTACTTGAAGTTAATACAAAGTAGAAAAAGGTTTAAGGTTTAAGTTAGGTCTTTTGTCCCATATAAACATAAAATTGTACGTTTGTTGTTTTTCTTTTTTTCACAATAAAAATAATGTATTTGATTTAAACTTTGACTATTTGTTGATTTTTATTTTTTTGCTTCATTTGCAAGTTTATGTTTTTGCAAGTGTATGTTTTGCCAAATGTGCTTTTGTAACTATTAATTTTACCAATCGCTACTTCATTTATTTATTGTCAAATTCATTTTGGTAAGTTTTTTTCTTTTTGCACAATGGATGTTGTTCCAATGAAGGAAGCTAGATTAATTGTTGCAATGGATGATTTGGATTTCAAAATTAAAAATGTTGCATTTGAAGCAAATGTGCTTGATAGGTATTGCACCTTTGATCAAATTGAAAATAGGAACATGGATGATCCAAGTTATGCATATTTGCATTATGATTGTTGGACAAGGTGGCTCTAACCACAATCACTTTGAGGGTGAAATCGCCTCATATAAATATGCATGAACAACATTTGCAAAAAGGCATGTTTGCAAAGGTGAAAATTTTTGTCATTGAATCCAAGTCTAAAAGTGGTTTGAGAAATGTGACATGCATGTTGTTATTACAACTAAATCAACAACTATTGTGTAATCAATCCTCACATTCCAACTTGAATTAGTTCTCATATTTTTCCACATGGATTCCATAGAGAATTCAAAAGTTTTATTCAAAGTTGGAGGTCTGCTACCATTATCGTCATCATCATTGGTGTAAAAAGTGTAAAGGATAGCAAAAATGAAAAACAATTGTTGATTGCAGATGGAGGTGACTTTGACCAAGATGTTTTTGTTCTTGGCAACAAAAAATTCTTGAAATTTTATGACCACCAAGTGGTCTCCACCCTGGACCATGAATGACAATTTGGTAACAATTCAAAATAGAATATGAACAACTTCTTGAAGCATACAATGGAGGCCAATGTGCTATGGTTTGAATCAAGAATGTGACAACAACATCAAAAGGAGATTGATATTTGAAGGCACAACATTACACAATTTTAACAAAAATTGTTGACAAAGCTACTTAAGCTCACATTTTCCAATTACATAGCAAATTATCAAGTGTTCAATTTGTATCCAAAGAGGTAAATTCCTTTCCTTTCCTTTGCATCATTTAATGTTTTTGTTTTAATTTACACAAAAAAACATCAAACAAAACCTAATGTTCATATGATAATCAATTAGATTAGAAAATACAATGAAAAATACAAAAATAATGTAATGAAAAATAAACTTTAAATGTTTTTTTTTAGCATAAAAAAAAATTGGGTGTTCACCAAATTTTATAAGGTAGTCCATCATGGGGTCATTGGTAATCTAGGGTGGAAACCACCTGATGGCCACCAGGTGGTATTCGGTAGTCCCTTTAGCAATCTAAGATTGAAACCACTAAATGGTCCCTGGTATCCAGGGTTGAAACAACTTGGTGGCCACCGAATCCTTAACACTCTAGGGTTGACATAACTTGGTGACCACTAAATGGTCCTTGTCATTCCAAGGTTGAAACCACATGGTGGCCACTAGGGGGATTTTTCAAAAATTCAAATTTTTTTTTGTTTTTTTAATCTTGAGACCACGTCATGGCCAACAAGTAGTCCCTGGCAATCTAGGGTCGAGACCACCTGGTGCCACCAAGTGGACTTTTCAAAGTTTCAAAAAAAAATTGGCTTAAAACCCACCTGGTGGCCACCAAATGGTCATTCACGGTCCAAGGTGGAAACCACTTAATGGTCCTTCATAATCTAGGGTTGAAACCACTTAATGGCCACTAGGTAGTCCCTCACAATCTTGGGTCAAAAGCACCTTATGGCCACCAGGTGATCTCCATGCAAAAAAAAAAAAAACCATATGGTGGCCACCAAGTGGTCCTTCACAATCTAGGATTGAAACCACTTAACAGCCACTGGGTGGTTCCTTACAGTCTAGGGTCAAAACCACTTGGCAACCACCAAACGGTCTTTAAGCAAATAAATAACCACCTAATGGCCACTAATTAGTCCTTCGCAATCCAAGGTTAAACAAAAAAAAATTTAAAAATTGACTTAGGTAGTAAGGAGATTTGAATCTAATGTTTTAAAAAAAACAAAAACAACCATTTAATTATTCCTTTTTTAAAGAAGGGAGAATCAAATGGCCACATAATTCTCTCTACTAAAATGGCCTATACAAAATAAAACTATATTGAAATCACTTTTCTTTACTAGAATTGTTTACAAAACAAAAATCCATGTTCCATTGCATACTAGACATAAAGTACAATGTTGTTACTAAGAGTGAAAAAGTTGTTTCTATATAATTTAGTGGAATTCCTTTGTGGGTATAGAATATGGGATAAAATGTTTGGAGTGTGTTTGTTCAAAGAAAAACATATTGTAATTTTAATATGGTAATGTAGATAAGTATGTGAAATTTTTTGTAAATAAAGTTTTATAACTTTCTCCACATTGGTCAATCAACTTTGAACATTAAAAGGATTTTGCAGCCCCTTTTTTGGTGCATCTAATGTCATAAAAATCATTGGAATTGGTTAAATAATGAGCAAGATATGTTTTTTGAAGTGACGGGCGGTGAAAATGTAAGGTTTAAGCACAAAAAAAATGGTTTTAATTTGAAAACTTAAGATTTATATACATTGGTTTAATGTTTTTGCATTTCAAAGCTCATTTTTAAAGCTTCAAATTTCACACCCATAGCTTTTTAAATCACTCAAAATGAATAAAAAATGAAAGAGATATATGGTTTGAAAGAAGAGGGTATAATGTTATTTTTATGTTTGAATGACCTTTTTTTCTTGATATTTCTTTCATTGTGATTTTTTTTTAAAAAAATTCTTTGTCTTTTCTCTAGGTATTAATTTTTTAAATGATTATAGTTCCACAACATCTTTTATTATGCATTTCTTATGCATATGTTTTTTTTGTTTACATATTATGTGTACGTGTGTGTATGGTTTTATTCTTTTCTTGATTGATCTACCTTTTTTCCACATTTTCCCTATGTTTATGTTCATTTTCATTTACCTTTTTGTTCTAACATTTTTATTTTTTTTAAATGAATGGGGTGTTGTCCATAGTTAACCTTGTTGTGCCTCCATTTCAAAAAGTACGTGGAAATTGTTATATAACAAATGTCATCATTTCTCCAACGAGTGATGCATGTAACACTGTAACCAAGAAAGAAGAGGGCGCAAGAAATGAACCACGCCCTGACCTAACTAAAAAGGGTTCAAGGGACTGTTGGAACTCCCGAGCTTTTGGACAGAACACAATCACAGATACATTTCTCTCAGTGCCTAGTCTCTGAGCATTCCTGCATTCTCTCATCAACAACCAACGCAGCATTCAACACACACAGATCGGCAATCCAGAATGGTATGAACCCATAACTCACATCTCATATTTACAAGACAAGCCAGGAAAGACACAAGCTGCCTAACTCGAGGATACTTATGAAAGTTCAAACACTGATTGAAGTCCTGCCCTACATATGCACATCATCGTCTGCTTGGCCAAGTTGATGGCGTAGCGGAAAACTCTACCAACCAGCCAAGTCCTCACCAAAATGAAGCTCTACATACTCATTCTCACAGATAATCTGAGAAACACCAGCTTTTTCACTACTGCATGTTCGTCGAGAAATTTAACCAAAAACAACAGTCCTAAGGAGATATGCTCTCACTCCTCTCTCAGTACTCCCAGTCTCCCACAGTCTATCAGAATAATGCGCCTCCGTCCTCCTCAGCCACCGAGTTTCTTCTCTTCCTCCGAATCCGTCACACCCTACCGCTCCCGTTCCTTTTTTTTTACTTGGCTTCTCTCTCAAGCCTCCTCCTCCTTTTCCACTTCCGGCTCATCAATGCAGCTCCATGCCTTTTCATCATTCGCGCCGCCTTCATTCCTGCACAACCTCTCACACACCCCAAACACAGATCTTCCCATGCACATCCATGTAGCCGTCATGGAGAGATATCCGCCGCCAAAAATCAGGGTGACTAATTATACACAAAGCAAATCTCAAGGCCCTAGTGTGTTCACACTGTGTGGCGACCTATTTTCGTGTTACAACACTTGTTCAAAATCAACAATGAAAAAATTAGACTTTCTTCATGGTTCCATTATAACCAATGATGAATTTGTGTTATTGACTATTGAAAGCAAATGGTTTGAAACAATTATGCATATGACAAAATATGAATTCTTGGGTTTGCCTTGTCGAAAACAATTTTAATTCCTCATTTCAATTTACATTCATAGTAAATTTCGATTGTCAACCACATCTTCCCTTGTTGGCTTTCAAAAAGGCATCCAACAATTTATCCCACAAGCAAAAACTAATTTGAAAGGTGAAGGTTTAATTGTCTTGTTAACAAGTTTTTCTATTCCCATCAAGGTTAGTTTACCTCTGGACTTTTCAACAATAGGTTCCTTGGACAACATGTACATATAATACACACATAAAACTACTACAACTCCTAAACTAGCATGTACACAAATTGCTCAAGCTTGAAGGAAATAGGCTTAAAGAAAAATGATCCATGTTTTGAAATTAAAGAATGAAAACATAATCATGAATGAAATCCAAAAGTTCTTAACATGTATGTCTTCTTAGTTCTTATATTAGTTATTTCAAAATATAACAATCATGTCTAACCATCAGAAATAATCATTAACTAATACTTAAACTAACAATCCAAAATTTCAAAAAAAATACACCCTTCCTAACTACTTGTTCAACTACCGATTCTATCAAGTATAGGTCTACAAATCACTTGTTGACTAACCTGTCAACCTATCATCTTAACCTAGTAACATTGCCTACCATGTTTAGTAATTGGTTAGTTCAATACTACAGGTTAGGTTAAATAACAGGTTAAGACACCTACTAGGTTTAACAACGTGCTTACAACAACTTTTTAAGTTACTTGTTACCAAATATGGGTAATATGTTCCTTTGACAATTATTCCTAATGATAATGTCCAACATAGTGTGAAACACAAATTTAACTTTAATGAATCAAAATCAATTCATAAATAAAAACCCTCTTAGACATTAAGGTTGTTGATAGTTTTTATGTGATCTTTCTATAACTACTTTTAATATACGAATAATTTATATATGTGGAAACTCCTTATATCAAAATTTTGGTTTAAATAACCCTTATTATATAATCTTTTTCATAATCTTTTTCCTATAATAAAAGGGAAGTTCTTGTACATCAATTTACATCAAGTGCCAAAAATAACTTTACATGTAACATTTTGTATGTGAAAGATATTTTCAATGGAAACATTTTTTTTCAATGAAATCAATTTTTCAATGCAAGTAATTTTTTCAATGAAAGTAGTTTTTCACGCAATCGATTTTTTCAATGACAACAATTCTTCAATGGAAATATTTTTTCAATGCAAATAGATTTTTTAATGAAAATATTTTTTCAATGTAAGCAATTTTTCAATGGAAGTAGTTTTTTCAATGCAAGTAGTTTTTCCCAATGAAAGTAGTTTTTCAATGCAAGTATTTTTTTCAATGAAAGCAATTTTTCAGTGCAAATAGTTTTTCCAATGAAAACATGTATCGCATTCATATAACCTTCATTTAGTTTCAATATACAAATATAAAATAAGCAATTATCTTTTTGATTTTATATTTTATTTATTAGATAATCATTTATTATCTCTTGAATTGAAGCAAAATAACATGGCACATTTAAATTCACGTTTATTATTGAGTATAGAAAAAGCCAAACAATGTCATATTTAAGAATTAAATCCAAGTTTTTTGTTTGATTTGCATCAAGGCATGGTCACAAATGAGCATGAATATGTGACCAAAATGGCATTAAGTGCTAATATGGGAAGTTGGTGGGGAGATTTCACTATAATATTTTGGATATCTAAATATTTACAAAGGATAATCACATTTGGAATAAATTATCAAATTTATTATGTCTCGATGTGACATGGATTTTCAATCTATCCCCTTACATATAAGATACAATTTTCAACATTTTGAATCAATTCAATGTGTTAATGGTTTATTTTAAGTCTTTGCCTACTTTTCAAATTAATAATCCCAAAGTTATCGTAGATTTAAATGATTTTCCATCTCTTTCGGAATCAAACTAGTACAAATTCCACACAAATTTTTTTCATTAATTTAGTGCATTTAGCCATGTAATTAATTTATTAAATAGGTAGTAGGGTAATTAATTGATTAAGTAGGCAAAGTAATAGGTTACATGTAATATTACTAAGTAAGATAGGTAGGAATTAGTATCATGGATTATATATGTGATACACATTTGATTGTATCAATATGTGAGAGTGTTTTATTACTATTTAATTAATTAAATAAGATAGGTTGCAGGTAATAAGTAGATAGGTAATAGATATATAGTAAGTAGGTATGTTAAATAAAAGAAAATTTATGGTGTGGATATATCATAATGTTTTTGAATTAACTAATTGTGTTAAATATGTTTAACTAGGCTAGGTAGTAGGAGTTATTAATTAATTAGGTAGACTAAGTAATAGGTAGTATGCATGTGGGCTAAATAGTAAGAATTCTATCATGTTGATATGTGATAGTGTTTTTATATATTATTTTTATTTAATTATAGGTAGGTTATGTAATTAATTTATTGAATAAACTAGGTAGTAAGTAAGTTAAATTTTAAGTATTTTATTGTGTGAATATCTAACAATTTTTATGCATTGGGACAAAGGGTGTGATATGATAGAACCATTCAACACCAAACACAAACCTACACACAACACTTTCTAATATCTTCTTCATCCTTCAACCAAATTGAGCAATTTTTATGTCATTGAAATCACAAATTGGAATTTTTATTTTTATTTTTAAACATCAAAAGCAAAGGTGAAAGGGAGATAACACAAGTAGAAAAAGAAGAAAATTGTGATATTTTGTCTAAATTGTTTTTAAGACAAAACTCTAAACCCTCTCCTTGTTTCAAACCCCATATCTTCCTCATCATTTAACCAAATTGAATTTTTTTTATGTCATTAGAAATGAAAATTAGAGGACTACAAATGTTTTTAAGCACCCAAAAAAAAAAGCAAAGAAGAAAAAAAAGAAAAAGGAAGAGGATTATGATATTTTGTTTCAAATTTTTTGAAGAAAAAACTTAGACCTTTTATAGTTTGAAACCCCATATTTTCCTCATTTTTAGTCCATTTTGAGTGATATAAAAACTTATGGGTGTGCCACTAAGATTCTACAAAAAACATTATACTCCAAAACAATGGAACTACAACCAAAAACTTTAACCTCAAAAGGGTGTTGGCAAGCTATGTTCTACACAATTTGAGGCAAATTTGGAGCTACATATAATATTAAAAGTAGCAACACATAAGATTTCATTCACTTTGAATAATTTTTAAGATCACATATAAATGAATTGGGCTTCAAAATTTAAAAAGTCACAATAACTATGAATATAAAATTGAGACATAATTGTACATACGTGTAAATGTATACCAATATAGGTTTTTTAAAAACCCTCATTTGACAACAAATTTTCATTTTTTAAATTCAAAATTTCATCTTACATTTGTCAAATGATTAAAAAAACACTTTGCACAATTAAAACTTCAATGGAAGAACATATTTCAACCTAAAAAAACCATAATCATCAACATTATCATATCATAATGTACTAATGAACATTTCAAAATCATTTAATCTAAATTCCACATCCATAAGAAAAATTGAATTTTGATGGGAAAGATTGTTCTTTATGGTTTCTTTCATGTATTTTTTATGGAAAAAAATTTATTAATGTAATACTTCTTAATCCTTTTGCTGGAATTACAAAAATGTGACAAGGCTTTCCAAATCAAAATAGTACTTTGTTGGACTATAATATCATTCAATGTGCATTGATTTCACAACATAATACTAGATTGGGATATAAACCATCATCTATTACAAAATTTTAGTGAAAATTATTTTCCAAATTTCCACCATGTTGCATGAAATTGGGATAGGTATTGAAAATTGTCAAACTTTGACAATTTTTTGTGTAGACCATAGCTTGCCAACACCCAAAATCCAAAAGTGTTTTAATAGGCTTACCATAGAACATAAACCCCCTTACATGAAACAAACCATATCTTCCTCATTCCTTCACCAAATTGAATGTCTTTTGTGGCATTAGAAAGTTAAGTGGAAATCTATAAACAATCTTTGAGTGTTAGAAGCAAAAGAACAATGTGTGAGGATTTAACCTCCTTTGAAATCTTAAGTGTATGGTGGTCAATTTGTTTACCTTACAATTACATAGTGTTATGGTTCCTTCTCATTAGGATTTATCTAATATCATTTGTTAACAAGTTCAATTTTGTGAAACATATAGCTAAATGAAAGAATAGATTTTTCATGGTTTACAATTTAAACATTCAAAATGCATGAATCATATGGGATGAGCTAATTAAGAAGGCATGTACCAATGAAGAGCAAAAACATGGTAATATAAAACAATTCTTGTTCCCTATCACAAGAAATGACAAGTAGCCATAAGTAAGCTTTGATATATTGAAAGGAAAAATATTGTTTTATTCATTGATTAGTATAAGGATAATATTTTATTTTATTATAATAAATTTCAAGAAAAATATTTTTAATACGCATATAAATAGATTTTTAAAAAAAGAATCTACTTGCATAAAGTGTTGGGGATTTACAAAATTGTTTACAAGTCGAACAAATATTGAATTTTCTTTACGCACAAGTTAATAGACATTTAAAATATAGTTATGTGTTCTCAAATTTTACATATTATAGTCATAATATATTGACTGTTTATGTAAAAAATATTTTTAACACCATATTGACTAGTTAGTTTCAAAGCTAGTTGTTACCTAGTATTTTTATTATACAAAAGTTACTAAATTTGTGTATTCAACTTATTGTAAACCCATTGGAGGTCAAGATGGTTTTATGTTTCTACTTACAAAGTTTCTTAATTACTTTTTAATGTGTGTATTAAATTTTACATTAATTATAAACTAGGTTTTAAGTAAACTAATGTTTTTGTCTACTTTACATCATTTTTCTCCTTAAAATAAATTTAGGATCCTACTTACCTACCTAACCCTATCTACACCCACAAAATTATCCTAAACTTAATTTAATACCAAACTACCTACCTATTTATTTACCTTCCTAACATATGTTAAGTTGCATATTTTAACCCAACCTACACAAAGATATATTGCAACAAAAAATGTCCCTATACACTAAGTGATTTCAATAGATTTTGAGTGAATATTCATTAGTTGTAGTGAATGGGACCTAGTGGGGATGCAATGAATTCATTGGTCTAGTTATGAACAAGGACTATTGAATTGCACCCACATTTTATAATAGTGATAATTGCCTACCTTAATTTAGCTTAACTTCAAGTAGGTAATTGTCATGATTATATTTTTTTATTATGAAAATTTAAATAATTATTTATTGCCACATGTACATCATATAGTGGAAAATCTTTTATCCAAGTCTAATGGACAAATTTTTGCTAGGTGTATACATCCCTATTATTTGTCATATGCAACTATACATTTTAGTTGTAAAAATTAATCACAAATAACCATGTTATTTCAAATGGATGAAAAGTTGGTATAAATTGCATATTGATGTAACTATCCTTTCAACTAGGTGCCACACATTGTCTTTTGTGATTAAAATTCTATGTGACTTGTCAAAAGTGACTAGAGGTAATGTAACAAGTCACATGCTTCATTTATGATTAAAAATTAGTTGTAAATCTGATTGTTAATTTCCAAATTTCTTGTAGTGAAATATATAATGTGTTTATACAACAAAATTTATAATATATTGTTAAAGGAATAGTTACTAGTGATAATAGTTAGTTAGTATATTTCTACTTATTTAGTTACTATTTTAGAAATTACTAGCTAGATTACATAATTTTTATCATTGTTTTAATTTGAATAGAACACAAGACTGTTTTATATCTTTGAAGAAGAGGAAGGGGGGGGATCCTTGTAAAACATTGAGTTTTATTGGAATATGAGAGAAAAGCACTTTGATTTCTAGAAAAAACTTTACTTTCATAGCCATAATTGTTATTTTGATGATTGTTATCATACTTTCATTGTTTCATTTTAATTTTGAAACTAAATATGAATAGATCTAAATGAGCAGATTTATTAATATTAGTTTTATGATATGTTTAGTCTAGATTTAGATTAGAATATAGGATTCAAATTATGTACTTACCATTTGGCGACCATCCTAGGGACTAAATTTAGAGTGATTTTAGAATTTATTGATGTCTTGTTGAAATTTTTGTTTTTATGGATAGATAGTGAACTTCAGTTTCATTTTTTGCATTTTTTTCCAAATTTTGATCATAACTTTTTGTTCAGGAAGTAGATTTAAGCAAAATAGCTAATTGTGAGGATTTTGTTATAATGCAGATTTAAAGGAAGCGAATGATAATTGTAAATGTTTAAACTTGAATTAGAATGTGGAGAGATGGAAAATAAAATTGTAACCAAAAGTCTTAGGAGACAATTAGATCAAGTTTTATTACATGAACAAGTGGAGAATGGTGTTGCCATCAACAACAATTTGTTACACCTATAATAGTTTCTCAATTTAAATAAAGACTTCCATGGATAGAAGAAAGACTTGTAGGCCACAAAACACCTTAGGCAATATCGATTATTCCTTGTCAAATGAAAATAATGAAGCACAAATGTGCACCAATAGTTTGCAACAAAATTGTAAAATAAAAGAAAGTCAAATTGAAAATGCAGACTCATAGGAATCTGAAATTTGAACCTTGACAAAAAATTGTGTTGGAATCATTAGGTTTGATACAACAATGGAATTATGATGCTCTGATGTATGAAGAAGAACATAGATTCAACAGGTCAAAAAGGGAGGAAGAAGTACTAAGGTATATATCTATTTCACCTCTTTATTATTGAAAGGATCATGAAAATGTAAAAGTTTGAACAAAGAGCTCAAACTTTTGAACCTCGAATTCGTTATGTGGTTGAACAAGAAGCCGCAACTCAAGGCATTAGAATGTTCAAAGGAGTTGAGTTAGTATTTATAACTAAACAAGAAATTGTAGTTTTACTAAGAACAAAACCAATAATAGCACAAGGTATACCTCTGGCTATCAAAGTAAGGTATAGTGAACCCAGAATTAATCAACAAAGTGGAAACATTGTTAAAGGAGTTTCAAGGGACTGGAACAAATGAATTCATAGTGGGAATAAAATTCCCAAGACCTAACCCTCAATGATGCACATATTATCATCAGATTGGACACTAGATCAATGAATGTCCATTTATTGAAAATAATGTGAGGCAAGGATTTGCTAAGCATTTTTAGAATGTGAATCCATAACATGCAAAAGTAGAGAACCATGGATATGGTGAGCAAGAGGAACTATACCATGAAAAGGTCAGAATTCTAAATAGATTCAGAGAACTAATTTGGAGAGATAAAAGAGTGGAAATGAAAGCTTAGATTATGGCAGATGTAGTACATGTTTCTATAGCTCTTACACCAAGTCTGTTGCATCACAACAATGTTGGAGTTGTTTATCTGAGAACTTCCAATTTAAGAATGGAACCAGTAAAATCTATACCATTATATTTTGTGGCAATGCCTCAATCTATGGTTATAATTACTGAAGCTCCATTTGTAATAACAACAATCCATACTATTGTTAGTATGAAGTCCAAACCCTAAACTCCAAGGGAAACACAACTTGTTAATGTGCATACAAAGATGCCTAGAAGAGTGGACATGATTTTTGCTAGACATCCATTAGATCCAAGAGGAGGAAGCTCAAACTCATTAAGACCACCAAAACCTCTAGAACCTTCAAGATATTTTGGATTGCCAATGATGAATTATGGTAAACTACCATTACCACCAAATAGGCCTTATCGTCGATCGTTTAACTATCCTGAGTATGTGAAGGATTTTGACCCAGATGTTTATGTCAAAGTTTTTTAAGTTGACATTAGAGCAAATAGTGAAACAAATGATGCAAAGATTATTAATTTGTTTAGTTTTACCCTCAAAAATATTGTGTTTGATTAGTGTAACAACTACATGGGAAACTACCCAAATTGTATTTTTGCATAATTATAATTAATTTTTTATAGAAAACACATAAAAGTTCAGAATGATGAACAAGTTTACATGTAGTTGAAAAACATGAAGCATGAGAAGAATGAAAGAATGGAAGTCTATTATGAGAGATTATTGAAGTTAGCCAATAGTCTTCAACATAGGATAATAGATAGTTTCTTAACTACTATTTTCATATTTGGATTACAACCATATCTATGTATAACAATAGTAGGCATGAAGAAAGAAACCTTGCTACAACATAAGGAAACAACTTTGGTTTGTGAAGAAGGAATTTATGAAGTAGAGGCTATAAGCAATCTGTTAGTACCATAGAGTGGTCAAACAATATTAGCTCAGAAACCTCAAATAATTACAAAGTAAATACGAATGTACTATACAAATTGTCATAAGACAAATCATAATGTTGAAACCTATAGAGTCAAAAGAAAGGAAGACCTTGTTCCTACAATTTCTAAAGTTACTACTCAATAGATTAAAGTATAGAGACTTGTGAGGTATTCTTATCATATATGTGCTAACACGAAACACAAGATCATAAACTATCTTAAATATAGTGATATGCAGAATATGTTTAAGAACAAAGGAGTAAAGACTTTAGAGAAACCATTTGTGGTGGAACCTAAGGTTGTCAATTCTTTAGTCCTTATTGTGGATGTCAATATGGTCATTACCATGAGCAAGGTTATTGAAGAACAGGTGTTCAAGGACAAAAAGCCAATTAAGAATAAGTTTGCTACTAATTGGGAACATGAACAAAGACTACAACAATCTTTTGTCCATACTATACATGAAATGCAAGCAAAAAACTCGCTAGAAAATTTGAATCAAAAGAAAAAGCACAGTGGAATACAAGTTGGGCAAGATTACTAGAGGCTAAGGTGTCCACAAAACCAATCGTATCGCAAAATTTGTTTGTCATTCCTAACAATAAAATTATGTCTATGGATCGGATATTCCAAGATATCAATAAACAAATGATGGAAACTACTTATACCCTAAGGTTAAGTCAACTACTGAAGATAACACCGGATCTTAATAAGTATATGTGGCATAAACTAAAGCCAAAAAAACCCAATGTAGTTAATAAAATGATATTAGAACCTAGTGTCACCACAATGATTGAAACACATTCTGAAGTAGACACTATAGTTATAGAGGTAAATAACCAGATGGTAGTTATCCAAGTACAAGTTGGGAAGAAAATTGTTGAAGATGTTTTGATAGATGGAGGGGCAAGTGTAAATATCATAATAAAAAACCTCATAACAAAATTAGGTTTACCCAAACCAAAACTAGCTCCATACACCCTCAAAATGGCAAATCAAAATATGACCAAACCTTTAAGAATCATTAGAAATTTGAGGATTCATATACATGGTATACCATATGTAGCCACATTTACTATTTTGAAAAATAATGTGGTGGATTTTAACTATTATATGTTGATGGGAAAACTTTGGCTAAGAGATGTAAAGGTTACACATGACTGGGGTAATAATGTCATTACTATTCAAGGTAATGGAATAATCAGAACAATATCACTTAACAAGAAATTGGGAGTAGAAACCAGAAGGCTCCAAGTACTTGTTTGTTATGACTTGTTGGAAGGGCTAACATATGAAGAAGAAGATTTGATCTTTGAGACAAAACCTAAGTTGTTTTTAATTGGCACGATCATTATCTCAAATGAAACAATTTCATTGCTAAATATTAGAGTGTTAGAAATCATAATCAATGGAAAATCTAACCCAAAGCAACAAACATCAAATCAAAGAGTAGCAAAAATGGTGCCTTCAATAATAAACACAACAAAATTTCATGTTAGACCAAAGATATCACTTGAAGATAAGGTTTATCCAAAAACCTATTATCATCATAGCCAAGCTGATATTGAAGTGGATGAGACACCAACAAAAATACAAGTACAAAATCTTCGAATAACAAGTTGGACTTTAATTGAAGAACAATAGCTTGTTAAGTTGAATCTTGGTATAGAGGCAAATCCATAGTACATCAAAGTTAATATAGAATTAACAAAAGAGAAAACTAAGAAGCTTCAAATGTTACTTAAGGAACTCAAATATGTTTTTGCTTAGACTTATAAGGATTTGAAAGGCATACCTTTAGAATTGGCTTAACACAAAATTAAGTTAGACACTTCAATTCCACCAATGCATCAAGCAATGTACAAATTGAACCCTAATTATGTTATAACTGCCAAACAAAATATTGACAAACTATTAGCTGCATGATTCATTCAACCAGTAGAGGACGCTACATGGGTTATCACCTATAGTGGTGGTGCTTAAGAAGAATGGAAAATTGAGAATTTGTGTGGATTTTAGGAAGCTCAATAAGGCAACAAAAAAAATCCTTATCCTTTCCCATTAATGAGGTATTGAACACTATAGCGAGGTATGAAGCCTATTCATTTTTAGATGGATACTTAGGATACCATTAGATTTTTATAGCTCCTAAGGATAGATATAAAACAACTTTTGTAACAAATTGGGGAGCTTTTGTTTGGATGGTGATGCCATTTGGTGTTAAAAATGGGCCACTAACTTTCTAGAGAGCAATTAGCAAAACATTTAGAGAGTATTTGGATTACTTTATGAAGATATTTTTAGACGACTTCAAAATTTATAATGATATGGAGATTCATTTGATGAAGTTCAAACTTTATTTTCAAAAATGCAAGGAAAATTAGTTTTAAGCCAGAAAAATGTGCCTTTATGGTATTTTTAGGATTGATTTTAAGGTTTATAGTTTCCAAATAAGGAAAAATCCTAGACCCTAAGAAGGTTGAAGCAATAGTGAATATGCAAGTACCTACAAACCCACAACAAATTCAAGTTTTCAATGGTATGGCTTAGTTTTATAAGTGTTTCATCAAGAACTTTGCTTTTATCATGGCTTCGATTATAAAGCTAATGAGGAAGACCTAACCTTTTATCTAGACCACAAAGTGTGAAGAAGCTTGGGATCAAATCTAGTAGAAATACATAGAAGCACCAATTTTGATACCTCCAAATTAGTAGTTGGAGTTTCGTGTGCACACAAATGCATCACTATTGGCAGTAGGTGCAATGTTGGCATAGAATCCAATTAGTAAACATGACCAATTTATTATATATGCCTCTAGATTGTTAAATAAAGTAGAGCAAAATTATAACACTTCAAAAAAAGAAGCCTTATTAATGGTTTACGCTCTGCATAAATTCAAACATTTTTTATCAAGAAACAAATTTATATTTTATGTAAACCACATGGCTTTGGTATATTTGATCAACTAACCGCAAATGTTTGGAAGGATAACTAGATGGTTGTTGTTATTTTTGGAGTATGAATTCACAGTAGTTTACAAGCCTGGTAGAACACATGTGGTAGTTGATGTTTTATCTAGACTACTAGATAGTTCAAAACCATTGGGAGTGTGATGCATCATTATTCTTTATAGAATTTAGATGGATGCAAGAAATGAAAAACTATTTGGAGACATGTCAAATGCTAGAAACTCTGGACCTAGCTCAAAAACAGAAGTTGGCCAAAATGGTGGAACCTTTTACTTTGAAAGAGGGAATAATGTCCAAAGTGGGACAAGATAACAGAATGCACAGATGTTTGACCACCTCAAAAACACAAATTGTTCTGTAGGAATTACATGAAGGAGTTGTAGGAGGACATTTTTCTACAAATATTACTTCAAAGAAAATTTTGGATGCAAGATATTGGTGGCCAACTTTATTCAAGGATACTCATGAATTTTGCAAAAGCTATGACAATTATTAGAAAATTGGGGGACTTAAAACAAATAATCTGGTCAAATTGGTAACAACATTTCCAAAGGAACCTTTTATGAAGTGGGGTTTAGATCTTATAAGTCTAATTAAACCAACAGGAAGATTAACATGAAACAAATATACCCTGGTAACTACAAATTATGCAATTATGTGGGTAGAGGCAAAAGCACTCAGAACCAATATTGTAATAATTACAACCAAATTCTTGTATGAGTACATCTTGACTAGATTTCGATGTCCTTGACCATAGTTATAAATCAAGGAGTACATTTTATTAATGATATAATCAAATATCTAACAGAACAGTTTCTATTGAAGCATGTTAGTTCAACTACCTATTATCCATAAGGAAATGGATAATCAAACTTTACTAACAAAGTCATTAGTAGGCTTTTGACCAAGTTAGTCAATGAGAAAAGAATAAATTAGGTTGAACATATGTCCACAATTTTGTTTTCATATAGGACTACTTACAAGGTGGCAACAAATTATACACCTTATCAATTAGTCTATGGTTTGCATCTTCTAATGCCAACAAAATATGTTCTACTAGTTATTAATGGGGACCATACATATGTAGAACCAACCATAGTACTAACATTTAGAATTACAAAATTGTAGAAGCTATAAGAGAATAGATTAGAGGCTCAAAGTAATGTGGGAAAAAACTAGTGGAACAGATTTATGAGGAGTCGATAGAAAAACATAAAAAATAAGTTTCAATTTGGAGATTATATTTTATGGTTTCCCAAGGGAGAAAAAACACACTTGGGCAAATTCAAGAAAAGATGCTTTGGTCCATTCAAGGTACAATATTGCTTACCCGATAATATTATTCTTCTTGTTTTTGTTAACAATTTTGAACCAATCCAGTATTGGTCAATATTAACAAGTTGAAATCATACAAATATGTGGATCAGACTTTGAAGGGGATTTAAAGTTCAAAGAGTTAGAAAACTTTAGAAACCATAGATTCTAACCACATAGAAGAAAAATTTGATGAGGATTTAGAAGATCAGAGAAAAATAAAAATCATTGGGACTGATCACACAATAATATTAAAATAAGCTTCATTAAACATGATAATTCAATGGGTTATGAAAATATTCACATATCATGATTATACAATTTCATAATCATTGAATTATGGGTCAGATACATTTGTCCCATTAGAACGAAACTTTGTTGATTTGATGATTCAACATAGGATGGAGCAGTCTATAGTGTAAACAATACCAAGTCATCATATTTAGAATTGTCATTAGAAAAACCCACTCCCACATTTACATAATTTTTAGGTCAATAGGCATTTATTGTAGCCCATGTTGTTGTCAGTATGAACTTTCACAAGAGACGACATGTGTTAAAAGATTTTAAAAAAAAGACAAATCATTAAAACATTAACCCTATAACGAAAAATGAAATGTCACTTTATAAAATGAGATGATTATGTAGAACACCTTTTTGTTTTCATTTTTTACAAGTAGTTGTGCAAAAGAAAGTTTTGCGGAAAAATTACAAAAACATTCTAAAGAGAAAGTCCAAAAGTTGAAAGAAAGAGATAAATGTAGAGATTTGCAAATATTTTGCCTTTGCAATCTAAGTCTCCAAAGAGAGGTCTACCATTTCCTTCTTTGATTTATTCTTCTTTTTTTAGTTAGAAATCTTTTCCAATTTCCAAGTTTGAAAAAACTTTTGAAAAAATTAGGAAAAAAAAAAGATTGGAGGGAAACTTTGAAGAAATATAGTTTTAGGAAGCCCAAAAGAAAGGTAGGCCCTAGTGAGCAAGTTAATCCCATTTCTATTTTTTATTTTGAAGAAGAGAAGCAAAAGGATGATTTGCAACGGGAACAAGAAGCACCATTACATCAAGACAAGCCTACCTAGGATCATATTCCAGATAAAGTCCATATTCTTAACAAGAAGTGCATGAAGAGAACAAATTGGCAAGTAATGGTTGCAAATTTGCGTGGGAAGAAGGTGCGGACTCATGAGGATGATGAGGTTAGGTATGTGTTTACTCCTATAGAGCAAAGTTATAATAGTAATTTGAAAAATATTTTGCTTTGGACAAGTTCTGGAGGGGAAAAGAGAGCTTGGGCAAATAAAGCTAGAAGATTAGTAGGTATGTTTGAGGTTAATGGAAGACAACCTACCACAACATTCTAGTTGAATTTTTGAACAACTGGAAGTTAGATTCTATATGTAACATAATCAAGGTTATGTTGGGGGAAGAACATAAAATAATATACAAACATCTATTGGCAAAGGTTTCACTAGTAGAAAACCCCCATTTTTTAACCAAAAGTTTTCAACTACATGACATTTGCAACTGTGTTTCAACTGGATTTTTTTAATTTTAAAATATAATCATGGTAATTACCAATTAAGTTGATTCGTTTACTATATCAATATATAGTTGACAACATTTTTCAAGTGTGTGGTCATTTGTCGAATATACCCAGCATCCATAATGTCTCCAAGTTAAACTTCCAACTATGTTGGTAAACAATGTGAAACATGTTTCAATTGAAAGGTCATTTTTGAAATATTCTTGGCACCTAAGGTTCTTTAGTTGGCACACAGTCAAGACATTGACAAGTGTTCAACTATTTTGGATGATAAAATTTATGGATGATAAAATGTACTAAAGGATGGATGAAATATAGTCTTGTTTACAACTATCTCTCCCAACTAGGTTAAACAACTAATAAGCAACTTTAATTTTATACGTATAATATTATAATATTTATTTAAAATTATGATACCATTAAATTACATGTAAATTTTATTTGTATAAATGAATGGTTTTCTTTGCGTATATAAGTATTAAACTTTAATTTCAGAATAAAATTTAAGAAAATTTTAATAATATGTTGCAATGCATTCAATTGAATAATATTTTTGTTGCAAATATAGTTTGAATGCATTCAATTGAATTTTCCTTCCAAACCCCTTTTTGCAATTTGTTTGAATTTCCAACAACAATACATACCCACCAAAAATTCAATAATATTGTTCACATTTTAGGTCTTAAAATTATGAAATCAACTTTATTAAATCAAACTTGGTGAGCTTTCCAAGAATACCAAGAATGCCCCAAAGTTCCAATATAGTTTTCAATCTTGGTTTTTCAAAAAATTCAATGAAAAAATGGTTCAATAATCAATAGATTCCACATTGTAGCTCCAAACATTCTAAACCAAGTCGTTGCACCCCTATTCATTGAGAATTTTTTGATGATAAGTTCCATAGCATAACCTAAGACACAATGGTTTGGGAGATATCATTATGACAAAACAAAACAAATTACCTTCCTTCATGGATAAATAAGGTAACATGTGTTGTTGGACCCAAATGTGAACACATTCAACTCATTTTCCCTTCTAAACCCAATTTGTTGTAATTTGTTTGAATTTTTAACAACAAAATTCATTCAAAATTCAATATCTTCCATACCTTAAATATGAAAATTATGAAATAAATTTCATTAAATCTAACGATTATTTTTCGACAACACCAAGTACGTCTTTGGATCCGAGTAAATTTGTATTTATGATTTTATTAATGTTTATTAAGAAAATGGTTCAATAATCAATAACCTTTGCATTGTTGTTCCAAAACATTTCAACCCAAGTCAGTGCACCCCTATTCATTGTTAGGTTTTCAAAGATATCAATAGCATTATATGAAGTAATTTGGTATATGAAATTTCAACATGATAGAATAAAACAAAACAAATTATCCACCTTCATTAATAGATTAAATTATGTGTAAATTAGCTTTGTATAAAATGAATGGTTATGTATGATACAAATACTTTTTGTACACACAAATAATAAAATTTGATTGAAGGAAATTTAAGGAAATTCTAAAATATAAATTTGTAATAATGTGCATGTTCAATACACTTAATTATTATTTATATGTAAATTGGATTATAGTTTACAACATATCAAATGATGATACATAATTAATATTTTTTGTGGAAATTTAATGTTTATTAAACTTTATAAACATGATATTTCAATATTTTGTTTAAATTGCAATAAAAATCATTAAACATTAAACTACATGTAAATTCTATTTGTGGAAATGAATGTTTATGTATAATGCAAATCTTTTTTGTGCATATAAATATAATAATTTAATTTCAAAATAAAATTTAAGGAAATTTTGAAATATGAGTTTGTAATAATGTAAGTTTAATATATGTAATTTATTATTTCTTTGTAAATCAAATGTTAATTTACAAAAAATCAAGTAATGATACATATTTCATAATTTTTTGGAACTTTAATGTTTATCCATTTTATATGTATGATGTCTTAAAATATTTTAAAAATTGCAATAAAGATTCATTAATTATTAAGGTACATGTAAATGTTTTTAGTGTCCATGAATGATTACATGTATGATGAATTTTTTTGTGCATATAAATATTACACTTTAATTTGAAAATAAATTTAAAATAAACTTTGAAATATAATTCAACTTATTAATATGTATGTTCAATACATGCATAATTTATAATTTTTATGTAAATTCAATTTTAGTTTACAACATATCAAGTAAGGATATTTAGGTTTTTTTTTTAATATGTTCAATACATGTGTAAATTTTTCATCTATTAAAGTTATTTATTTATGATTAAATTATAATCATCTTTAGAATAATTAGTAAATATATTAATAAAGTATCATATAATTTCAGAAATTAATTTTATTTAACACTACTATACTATAAAATATTTTGTCTTATTTAATATTTAGGATACTAGGTCATTTAATAGTTCCAACAAGTTAGATAAAAATATGAATAAAAATAGTCAAATAATTAGCCTAACTTAATTACTAGCTACAATATTATTATTAATGTTATTTTTGTAATTTTAGTCAATTATTAATTATCACAACAATATAGTGATTACTATAATTAAAATATAATATAAAATCTATTGTTGAATATTTATATTTGAGTTAATTCTTTGTTTTATGAAATGTTAATAAAAATTTATAATGAATCTTGACTTTTTTTAAAAATCAGTGATAATTAATTATTCAATTAATTAATTTCTGATTTTTCAAAAATAATAATCACCATATTATTTAATAAATGATGATAATATTTTTAATTGTTTAATTATACTACTATATAGTTAAAAATAGTTTATGAATAATTACTATAAGTAATTAAGGTAAGTAGTTAGACCTAGGCTAGGTAGATTATTAGTTTAGGTCCAGGCCTAATTAAGCTTAGATTAGCTTGTACAACTAGATTATAATTATTTGAGTTGCAATTAAGTTGCAATTGGGTTACAACTAGGGTAGATAGCAAATGATACTCTATCACCAAACACTTTCAAGTTTTCCCTCATTTCAACACCAAATTGAATGTTTTTTATGTCATTGGAAGCGCAAAATAGAGAGCTACAAATGTTCTTGGAATCTCAAAAACAAAGGAACAAAGTAGAGATCGTAGAAAGAGAGAGAGTGATATTTTGTTTTAAATTTTGTCTCTAGACCCCCTTTACTTTTAACAACTATATCTTGCTCATTTCTCATTCATTTTGAACGATTTCAAAGGCTACAAATGCAGTATCTCAAAATCTATAAAACTTGTTTAAAGTGAAAAATTAAAAAAAGAACAATTGAAGAGTTGAAGCTTCAAAATCATACAAGACACTTATGAAAAAATCCAACGCACAACTCCCTTCACTTTAGAAGGGCATATCTTGCTCATTTTCCATTAGATTGTAGCTTTTTTACATATTTGGATATGTCAGGTGGAGGATTACAAAATTACTTTAAGTTTCAATAGGAACAAACCATGGACAAGAAAGTTATAATGATCCAATATCGTTAAGTGTTCGGTGATAGGTGTGTTTTCCCTAGGTTACAACTAAAACTTTTATCCACTAGTAGAAATCAGCCAAAATGTAACCACTCCATTTACAACTACATGCGACTTGTAGTCGTTTGCGATTGGATTTGGGAACATTTGCAACTACAAAACCAAATTTCAACTATTTTGGTCATTCTCACAACTATGATGCAACTATAAAATTTTCATCCTATTGGCTGGATCGATTTTACATTCATTTTCATCCATTAATAGGTTGATATGCCCCATTAGTCGAAGTAGTCCCCAAATTAGTTGCATCCTAAAGGTATTCTACAATGACATACGGGTGTATTTTAATGTATGTACTAAAATTATATATATGCATACGTATGTATATTGTTCATATAATGAATCTCAAAATTAATA
>Ga0116227_10001223_pt1 | contig 56452 bp, 37 predicted proteins | sample S1TSphgellanicum_FD_89693 | JGI IMG/M metagenome (GOLD analysis project Ga0116227, IMG submission 89693) | Host-associated microbial communities from peat moss isolated from Minnesota, USA - S1T2_Fb - Sphagnum magellanicum MG | ecosystem: Host-associated > Plants > Peat moss > Unclassified...
ATTGATGACATCCTAGTGCATAGTAAGGGACTCCTGTAGCACTTAGCTCATCTTGAGGAGTTATTCAAGAGGCTTCACGAAATCAATATGAAGATCCATCCTAAAAAGTGTGAGTTTGCTATCACCTTAGTAGTCTACCTTGGACACAGAATTTTGCCAAATGGTATTATGGCTCATTGGGCCAAAATAGTAGCCATTTTGGAGATGCCCAATCCTACTGATGTTCACATGTTGAAGAGCTTCATTGGACTATGTAATTACTACAAAATTTATGTCCAAGACTTCAGTACTATTGTTCATCCTCTCTATGCATTATTAAAGAAAGATGTTGTTTGAACATGGAATGATGAGGCTGAGGAAGCTTTTAACACACTCAAGGAAAAGCTTTCAGAGTTCCTCATTATGAGAAAACTTGATTTGAACAAGGTCTTCATTCTACACATTGACTGGAGTGCTCTTGGTATTGGGGCTATTCTTGGCCAACTTGATGAGGAAGGCAAGGAATATGTTATCGCCTATGCATCCCGAAGCAACAACAAGGCTGAGAGTAACTACTCTTCATATGAGGGGCCTATCTATTGTATGGGTTGTCATACATTTTAGGCCTTATCTTTATGGCACCAATTTCATTTTGTATACCGACCACTAGCCTATCAAATGGTTGATGACCAATGATAAACTTACTGGTAAGTTAACTCATTGGGCGCTTATACTTCAAGAGTATGAATTCAAGGTTATTCACCGACCTGGTATTACACATAAGAATGTAGATACCATGTCGCGGAGACCCCTCACTACCTTTGAAGATTTTTCAGAAACCAAGCAAAATTTTGACTAAATTCCAATAGTACATGTATCTGATGGATTTAGTTATCTTTCATTATTGCAATGTAACTTGGTTGACAATCCCATTGTGGATATATGGGAGGACTTGGACACTCTGAGGTTTCTTTAACATGGGGAATACCTTCCCCAAGTTACATCAAATCAGCGGGATCGCATACAATAGCGGTCCAAACGCTACTCATGGAGGGACCATCATTTCGTTCAATGCTTACCACAAGGCGACAAAGTGGTTCCACCACCACATGAACGGCTTGGTCTTATTCAAAAGGTACATTCGGAGCTTGGACACTTTGGAATCAAGTGTATTTATAGCCTTCTCGTTCTTCATTACCATTCGAGAGGTATGTATGTTCAAGTCCGAGACATCATTGCTATGTGTGAACAATGTGATAGAGTGAGAACTTCTTTCTCTTCTCGACAACTCATGCTTTCTCCACTCCTTATTCGGGGCATGTTCTATCATTGGTCATGTGATTTAACTGGAGAGTTACCACAAACCTTTAGGGGTAATGTTTATATCATGATTATGATTGAGAATTTTTCAAAGTGGGTTGAGCTTGTTGCGCTATCGGACAAGTCATCACATAGCATTAGCCAGATTTTCTTACAACAAGTTCTAAGTAGGTTTGGGGCTTGTGCTAAATGCCTTATTGATCAAGGATCAAAATTCAGGGGAGAGTTCCAAGACCTACTTGACCATGCTCTCATTGACCATCGTCGAATTTCAAGAGATCATCCCCAAGCTGATGGCCTTGCAAAGAGGATGGTTCAAACGTGCAAAAAGGGACTTCGGAAGTTTGTTTCACTAAGAACAAAAAAGATTTGGACCTAGCCCTCCCTTACATCGCCATGGGTTACAGGATGTCCAAACACGCCTTTTTGTCTCATTTCTTTCCTTACTTTTTACTTTTGGGAGACATCCCATTCCACCCTCTTCCATTGCTACTCAAATGGACTGTGGACTTGGACTCCCTAGCCATTTGGGTTAGGGTCATTGCAGAAAAGGTTGCTCTATTCAGGAAGGTTATGCCCATGGCCATGGAGAACCTGTCCATTGCACAACATCGAGACACCTTACGGTATGCACACACACGAGGTGGCAGTTATAAACCTAAGGTGAGACAATTTGATATTAGTGATTTTGGGTATCTCCAGCGGTAGCTCAATGATACTTTCAACACTTCTTTCGGTCGCACTATCTTGAGGATTAAGGCGATTAAGCCTTTAGGTGTGTTGGAGTTGCAAGGAGCTGACGGACGCACAATTCAGGATCATTCCAAAAATTGTGCGCTTTGCCACTTGCAGAACTTGGATCCTATCATCATCACGTCGACTTGGATTCCTCCACTTGATTATCCATGTCAGGTATGTTAGAGGACGGACGATGTTGATCAGATGTTATTTTGCAATAACTATAATGGTGGATACCATCTCTTTTGCTTCAAGTCGGAGCTCATTCAAGTTTTCATCGGTAATTGGTACTATTCATCATGTTCTCCTACAGCACCTTGATTCCTACTTAGACCATGCCACATTTTTCTCGGCTCAGGTCTGGGGGGGGATACATGAAAATTTCATCTTCGCCTCTTCTTGTGCATTGTATATATATATATGTGCGTGCATCTCTTTTTGGTTGATTAATTTATACCTTTGACTGACTTTAGTTTTTTTGTTTAATAGAGTTTACTACGGATTTACACCCTTATGACATTGTACATCACGACACTACATTGTCACAACATACACTTGGTAATCCATAAATGCCCTAGGTTAAATCATTTTGGCCTACATTCTTGGAGGGGTATTGTTCATGACTAGAAAAATGAAAGGAACTTGCAATACCCTTCTTCAAGTATCCCAAAAATGCTTTGGGGTCCATCACATATATTTTGACACTTCAAGGGATATTGCATAACCCCACCAAAACCTAGAGGGAAATCAATACCCTCATTAAGGTATTTTGTAAAACACCATGAGTTGAATCATTTTGGTCTATGTTCTTAGAGGGGTATTGTTCATGATCAAAAAGATGAAATGAACTTGCAATACCCCCCTTTAAATATCCCAAAAATGCTTTGAAGTCAGTCACATATATTTTGACATTACAAGGGGTATTGCATAACCTTACCAAAACCTAGGGGGAAAGCAATACCCACATTGGGTGTTTTGTAAACAACATGAGAACCACCATTTTGGCATAGGTGTTGAAAAGGGTATTGATCATGTTCAAAAACCTTCAATTGCCTTGCAATACCCTTGCTGGAGTATTTTGTAATGCCATGGGATCCACCATTTTGGTGTAGGCTATAAGAAAAATATTGTGTGCATCCAAAAAAATTGATTGCAATTGTAATTCCCTAATTCTTGAAATTAAAAAAGTTTGTGGCATGATTATTGGAGGGGTATTGCATTGTTATATTCTAGAGGGCATTGCATTATCCTTGTGTTGACATAGTAATGGGGTTATCATGCAAGATGGCTAATTTATGTACGTAAGTGCGAGTATTGTAAAATTGGTCATGTTGATGGTGTAAGGTCACTTGAACAAAGTTTTGAAGTTTAAAAGCAATACCCACATCTTATTGTCATAAGTCCATTGACCATGAAACATAGCCATATTTTAAATTATTTGATCCCCCTTCAATATATCATGAAACTCATGTTTTCAAAATGATTTATTTACCAAGTATAATATGATTTAATATATATAAAATGAAGTTAAAAAATCAGTCACATTGATGGTAGAAAGGATTAGGGTGAAATTTATTATTTAATGTTAAAATTCAAATTTTGTAGAAATCAAAAAAATTAAAAGGTAATTCTTAACATTTTTTCAATGATGTGTGTGTGTGTGTGTGTGTGTGTGTGTGTGTGTGTGTGTTCCAATTAAAATTATAATTTTCAAGAATTTTTTTCAAAATTCTATTATTTAATAAGATTTAATGGTTGTTAAAAAAATAAATTGAAACACATGATTTTTTACCTTTTCAAATGGTTCACATAATAATAGGGTGAATGCATGGTACAATGGCTCAAAAGTGGCATAAAATATATTCCTTATAAATTCATACAAGATTTTTTAAAATGATTCAAATGGACATGGTTGTTATTTTTAAAAAAATTAGTATTCTAATATTTGAATAATACATGTTCAATCACTTACAAACCTTCCCAAATTTATGTGAAAACTAATATTTAATGTAGCTAATGTCATTTTTTGATTTGGAAGTCCTAAAAAAAAACCCATAAAGTCAAAAGGAATAATGCCCCATTTAAAACTTTCAAAAAAATGCTTTTAGGAAAAAAAATTTAAAAAAAAATTCAATTCATATGGACTTATGAAAATATGGTCAATTTTTAATTATTCAAAAGTCCCTAATTATTAAATAGTTAAGGTTTTCAAAAAAAAGATTTTTCATATGAGTTTATCATCTTGTATTACATTATATATTGAATTCCAATAACAAATTTGGAATGTTAATCAATATAAAATTTTCCATTTTGTGATGTTCGAGTTAGACAATTAGTCCATATTTTTCAACTTCAAAAGTCCATTATTACTAACAAACAATTTTTTTATTAAATAATTTTTTTCATAATGAAGTTGTTAATTTGGATCCACATCCCAATCAATAGATCTAAGGATATATTAATCACCGCAAGCATTTGAATAAACGGTACCCATGGAAAAAACACCGTTTCATCACAAAAGTGACGCATCATTGCATCTACCCAATAAAAAATGATATCATGCCTATATATTAAGCCTATGTATGATTGAAATTTTATTTTATAGATTTATAAGATATAATAAATAATTTCTAACCTAGAATAATTATATTTATTACATCATTGATATTTTTTATTTTATAAATATATAACACAAGTTCTTACGTAAAGTTTAATTTTTGTGATGTATAATATTGGCTTAAATATTTTTTTACATATATTGTTGTTTAAAACATATTGAGTAATACATTATATATAATTAATAATATTATAAAATTATAATGTTGATTCATTTTAATACATATAATATTTTAATATTTATTTAAAATAGGGTAAAATAAATTTAAAATTATATTAAATGTAAATCTCATTTATATAAACCCATTATTATGTATAGTGTATTTTTTTATGAAAATTATTATATTTAAGATAAAAACAATAAAAATAAAAGAAAAGTTATTAATTTTATAATTTTATAATTCATCCAATATAGTATGATTTCTTTGTACATTGAAATTTAGTTTATAACATATCAAATAATGCCATATATGATCAATAATTTTCCAACAGTTTAATGTCCATTCCTTTAATATTATAATATATTAAAATTTTCTTTTTTTCATTTTTTATTGAAAATAAAAGGCATCTAAAATTTCTTTGAATAAATGAATGGTTACCAATGATTCAAAAAATATGAATGTTGCATTTTTTTAAAATTTAAAAATATTTTTAATTAAAATTTGAAATATAATTATTTAATATTATGTACATTTAGTCAACGTAATTTAGTAATTCCTAGTCATCATCCTCATAGGCGGCACCTAAGAAAAAAAAACCTAACGATGACAATGAGCGCATGTGATGAGCTTGCACACTCATTGTTATCATCCCCCTAGTAGAGGTAGCATTTGAAATCTTAAAAATGACAATGACTATGAGTGCGCACTCATTGTTGTCATCTCCTTGGTGTAGGCAACACTTGAGATACAAAAAATGATGACTACAACGAGGGCATGTTCATTGTCATCATCCCCCTAGTGCAATAATGCAGTTCAAAGAAAAAGGATGACAACCTCCAGCACATGTTGTGGTCATTGGTCCCCTAGAGGAAGCACCTAAGATGAAAAAAAAGATGACAACCACAAGCTGTGCTTTTGGTCATCCTCCCCCAAGAGGCAACATTTGAGATGAAGAAAAAGATGATGATGATGAGTTGCACTCATCGTCATCATCTTGCTAGAGCAACAACATAGTTTTCTAAAAAAAGACACAACCACCAGCTGTTGTTTTTTTTGATGGTGCACTGGTGGGCGCTGGGTCATGCAAGCCACTTTGGGCTTGATGGATCTTTCAGGTTCGGTACATCTAGCGCAGGTCTACAAATTTGGCTAACCTCAAATCCAGATTTACATTGGCTTTTTTACCTTCAGCTCCAATGTTTGAAAAATAAAAGTAAAAACAAATCATTTCAAAGCTTTTAAAAAAGTTTTAGATGGATTTGTCAGCTCATGTGCATGGATGGAAATGCAAAGAATGCGGAGGAAACTCTGGCTCCAAACTGATTGAAAGTGAGGCTGCATGGAAACTAAGCACCTGACAAGAAATTGAATCTAGTGAGTTGAAGAATGCTTTGGGTCATGTTCCAATGGAAGCTCCTTAAAAGAGGAACCATCTAGGAACCTTACAAGCTTGTTACATATTCTACCTAACACTCATCAGTGTCAAACACAATATCTGGTAATCTCAACTTTACAAGGCTACAATGCAATGTATCACATTCTACAGTCCCTGTTGAAATGGGGAACAAATATTTTATAAGTTAATAGAGTTATAGTAAAGTCATGCCCTGTTGGGCCTGAGTTGCACCCCTCATTTGATGCTTCATCCCCTTCTCGCGTCCACAAAGTCATGAAATAAGGGTATGAAATACTGAGACTCAGGATTAAATGAACCACGCTCGAGAACATTTATAGCTACAGTACACATAGCAGCATCAGTGATTGCTTGAAGGCGTTCAGGAAAAGAAAGGACAGGGCAAACTCAGTTTAGCACCAAATTTGTTACTAAACTGAGTTTCATGGCCCATTGAAGCCCAGTGTACATTTTTTTCCTGTTTTTTGAAATCTCGTCTCCTATGTGACCAAACAGGGGGTTCCGGTGGCCTCTTTGCCTGACTTTACGGATAACTTTAATAAGAAGTAGAAAGACTAGGGCCCCCTGGTTTGTCATATCTTCAGTGGATATTCCGAAAATGAATTAATTACCAATTAGGTAGTCCATTTCAAATTCCTGCCCCCATGTGGGGAGCTTCTCTCTTTGCTTTCTTGCGAAATACAAGGCTTTTATGTCCCCAACTTCCTGTCCCCCCTTTTTGGGGGAACAAAAGGTTGTATGTCCCAGCCATGACTTTACTCAATGAATCACCTCATGAAAAACTTCCACAAGGGATCTCAAATGGCAAAGGTTTGCCATCGTAACACTTGGCAAAAATTGTTCAAACATATTCAACAGGAATTTGTGTTGCAAGCATACTTTTGCAACACTCTGGTTCTCCACACTTTTTGAGAGAAAAGAGACAGAAACACCTTACAAATGTGTATTTTGATGCATTTGTGATGCTTTTTCAGAGGAAAGTCATCCAATTCTTTCCTCCCAAACGTTGGACAACAACACAATCCATCTTAATAAGACAATAAACTGGCTTCTAAGGCTCCTCGATTAAACAGGTAACTTGACCTTAGTAAGGATTCATGACTATGCCATCCAGATAACCAAATGCCCGGATATTTTGCCAAGTTCACTTTTCCTGCCAACTCTCCACTTTGCCAAATCACAAAGTCGACATTGCTACTTCCCTAGTTGGTACCTTGCGAAGTTCACTTTTCCTCTTTGCCAACTTGACATTGCTACTTTGCAAGTTCACTTCACCTTGTAGACTGCCCAAATGAGCTTCAAGTTGCCCAAAAAATTAAAATTTTGTGAGCTGTCCAAGCCCTGAATTTTTTTCTGTCTGCCCATAAAATTCTCTATAAAATCAGACTGCACCTGTCTATTTTTAGTTTTTTGCCACAGGCTGCCTAGGGTCGCCCCCCTTTCTCCTTCCTTCTCTCTCTTTTCACTGTTTTTTTGAACTTGATGGGCCTTTGAAGCTTGATGGGCCTTTGAAGCTTGAGAGGAGCATTTTCAAAATTCAAACCACCCCTAACTTGTTTTTTGAATGTATTGAGAGCAAATTGAGAGGTTCTGACTTCAAATTTCATGTTTTTAAATATCCATTTTTGTGAGTGATGTGGATTTGGAGCCATCCTAATGGGATGTGAGTCTATCCATTAAAATTCATTAAACCCTAAGATGAAACAAAGTTCATCCAATAAATACAATATATTTAAGTTTGTTTCATCCATGATGTTTAGATGCCACATGTGAATTCAAATTGCCAAACTTTATGGATGTGTGCCAAACCTACATAGCACAACCCCCTTATTTTTTTACAAGGTGTATATAAAAGGACATTTGGCTCATTGTTGAAGGCCATAACACCCACCAGAATACCTAGGATGTCCATAACCAAAGAATGTCCCTTCTAGCAACACTGATTTCCTGGATGAATATTTGATGAAGTTTAGCTTTCCATGCATGAAATTTTGTCCATAAAATTGCATCAACAAAACTTCATCTGCCTCCCCATTGAAATTTCACAAATGATATTTTATGCATTTTAACACATGGAATCTAGATACTTTCAAGGCAAAGAATAAACTGTGAATATGCTACACTTCATGTATGAAAAAAAAATAAAAAATCTTGGATGACATTATTTCATCTTGAGATTTCATGAATTTTCAAAGATGGACTTCCATCCCATTAGGATGGCTTCAAATCCACATGACTCACAATACTAATACATAAAACCCATCAAATTTGAAAAACCCAATTTGATCTCCATATATTCAACAAATAGTTTAGGGGGTAGTTTGGATTTTGAAAGGGCTCCTCTCAAATTTCAAAGACCCATCCAGTCAAAAAACAATGAAAAGAGTGAGAGAAGGGAAAAGTGGGGGAGCCCTAAACAGCCTGTGTAAAAACAGAAAAGCAGGGGCAGTCTGATGTTTTGGTGAACAATTTTGTGGCTACTGGAAAAAACCAGTGTTGGACGGTTCTTTGATTTTTCAAAGAATTGCTGGTTACGGGTCTTAGGAAAAAAATGAATTTCAAAGAACCAGCCAGTTCCTGGTTTGTGAAAATCCTGAATTCTGAGAATCGAGAGTTTTCGGTTTTAACAAAAAATAATTAAAAAAACACTGGTCAATTTTGAGGGGGTTTCACATGGAAAAGGCCAGTTTTTTGGGATCAGTTTTTAAAGAGAAAATTGGTCGGTTGTTGAATTGGTTATCAACCAGACCTCTGTGCCCGGATTTGTTATAACCAGTTATTTGGCTGGGTATTAATCTGATTTTTTAATAGACAACTATTCAGTTTTTTGATATACAAAGATAGTACATAATATGCATGTTTTGGGCATATTGTAGATTTCAAAGATTATCACTTATGACATAATAAAATGAGTTTTCTTTCAACTAAGGTGCTTAATAATGCTTAGAACTTACAACTCAAGCAAGGAAGCTTTTGAATAAGAAAACAAACAACAAGGAAAAAAGAAGAAATCAACCATAGCAGCCATAATCCATGAACCTAAATAATTCCTAATGTACTCTTAAGCAAAAAAAAAAATCCAAAAATTCAAATCAAAACTCGTCTTGGGCCAGTGGGGAACAAGGAACATCTGAAAGAAATGGGAAATCAAAAAGAAAAGTCGCAAAGTTCCAGGAATTCCTCACAATCAACTCACTTTTCAAATTCTGCATCAAGCCATGGTAGCAGTAGGAAGCAAAAGTGGGTGGTAGCAATGGGATGAGATGTGAAGTTGCACAAGGATGCAAACTCACATCTCCACAGACTTGCAAACAAAAACAACTAGAAATTTTAAAACTTGAGGTTTGAGTTTTGGAGTTCTGAAATGTTAAACTCTTCCAAGAAAGACAAACATAAAACATGCAAACTCCAAATGAAAGGCGAGAGGCAACATACCAACAAAAGACAGAACTCATAGTTGATCAAACAAAAAAATCAGAATTTTTTTAATTTAAAAAGAATCAACCTTCTTTCATATTGAACTCCCATGCATTTTGAATGCTCACCATGTTCATTCTTGAGTAAAAGCAAAACTAAAACTGGTGGTCTCCGATGCATCTTGCATCCCCGCCATGTTGATTCTTGAGTAAAAACAAAACTAAAACTGGTGGTGTTCGTGTGTGCTCTTACTGAGCTCGCATTGAAAAAAGTTGCCAGTTTTTGAATTCTAGACAAGCCAATTTTCATTCAAAGAACCTTGGCCCTTTTTTGGTGCCAGGTCTAGATTTTTTTATTTTGACAAATGCCGATTTGGTTTCGAGGGTGGCTTTTCTGAATTCGGCAAATGCCAATTTGATTTCAGGGGCAATTTTTTTGAATTCAACAGACGTTGGTTTGATTCCAGGGGCTGGGGTTTCATCAGTTGGGAACCAGAGGGTATATATACATATACCCAGACTAAGAACCAGAAAATAACCAATGACAGATTAAAGAACCACCCAACATTGAAAAAAACATTCAAGCCTTTGACAGCTCAGAAAGTTTGAATTTAGTGGGCAGCTTAAGCTCATTTGGGCACTCCACATGGTGAATTGGACTTCACAATTTGGCAAAATAGCAAAATAGCAATGTGGAATTGGCAACTTGGGAATGCATTTTGAACCAGGCAATGTTGACCTCGCAAATTTGCCAAGCGGGGTTAACAAATAGGAAAATTGAACTTTCGCAATGTCAACTTGGCAATTTGAAAAAATGGAGTTGAGAAAGAGGAAAAGAGAATGCCACAGCATTATACAGTTGCACACACCCATGGAAAGACCACTTAATTATGTCTACTGTGGGCACACAATCGGAGAGTTCAATGCCCAAGTCCCAATTCTCTACTTCAGCCACTATGGGCCCTTTTGACATTTGTAAGAAAACATCTTCCCAGAGGACGAATGCCATGTTGCCACAATTAGTTTAAGTGACTTGCAACTTCCATTAACTTCTCATATGGGCTAGAGTGGTGATGCCCGTGAGGTTTGATGTGGATTGGTGCTTTCATTTTATAGTACAAAACCCTGAGTCCAATTACTTAGGGTCAGTTCCCATGTGGCCCACTATACAACTAACTTACTATATGGTTAAATTTAGGAAAGCCCAAAAAATATTGACCATGACATTTCCATGTCATTATTGTCACTTGCTGAACTATTATTTTTGTGGAGATTCTTTGGCCTTCTATAATTCATCCTCCAACCCCCCTTCAGACTTCAATAGCATTTTATTTTATGTTTGGGTACTCTCATGTGATGGTTAATGAATGGGCTGGCTATGGGTGGCACACATGGCAACCTTACAAGGTCTTAATAAGGTTTAAAAGTCCAAAGGGTAACTTGCAAATACACAATGCCGTGCTAAAAAAATTAAAATTACCTGAGAACCCTTGGTGATTATGTTTTCACTTATTCCTTAATTATTGGTGTTGAATGTAGTGACTGGGTGGGCCACATGAAAATTGACCCCTCTTATCAGTATACATAGTAATAACTAGTGGTAACCCTGTGCATAATGCACAATTGTGTTATTTCAAGTTAATTCCCAAAGCGTTCCGCAGAGGGAGGGAAGGTCGGTTAGGCAATGCTTTTGGCGCCTGGATTTTGGAGTCCGTTGTGTAGTAGTAATTTGTCGATTAAGATGTCAGTCAACGTTCCAGATCTCGACACGTGGTTAGTTAGTCACCCTGGGTACTCGTATCTTTCTCTCTACCTAATAATGACTCTACAGGAAAAGTCGCAGTTTGGGACCTAAAAATTTACCAAAAGGAAAAAAGGTCGCAGTTTTAATTGAGACCTAGAAATTTACCAAAAGGTTGAGCCGTATTCAGTTTTAATTGGGACCTGAGAAATTTACCAAAAGGATAAGCCGCAGTCAATTTTAATTGGCACCTGAAAATGTACCAAAAGGAAAGTCGCAGTCAGTTTTAATTGGCACTTGGAAATTTTATCAAAAGGGTGCACTTTTGGGCGATTTCATAGCAGTTACTGGAGTCACTGTCACATACGGACGAACGGACTAAGTGAATTAATACTAGTGATACCTGTGACCTTCGGACGCCTGTGGCTACGCCACTCCAACCACCCGTGACACCTCGCCCGGCCCCCCGCAATGGTTGCCCTGGTCGCAATCCACGAATGTCTGATGATCGAAAGTTCTCACAACAGTTCTCAATTAAATGTGTGTACTTTGAAGTTTGTGCCCGCTGCCCCCCCCCCCACTTTGGTTCTCAAATCGATTCCAAACAAACGGTTGTGAAGTCAGCAGAAACGGAAGTGAAAATGATGACCGACGGTTCTTAGGGCGGTTATCTGAGACATGGCATTACGCTCCTCCAATTAACTGCCCAAAAGTAGTGATAATAACTGTCATGTTGTTGGGGAGATCAGGTTTTAGAGACAGACAGGTAAAAAATTCTTTTTTTTCATTATTTACCACAATTAACTGCCCTAGAAAATAGTGGTAATAATTGTCATGTTGTTGGGGAGATCAGGTTTTACGGACAGACGAACAAACTAAGTGAATTAATATATATGAATTATGATATATCACCCACTAATTGTAAAACTCTCAAACTACTCAATAAGTTAATCATATGAGCTAGGAAAGGGCAAGTTCTGCTTCCTTTTCCATTTGTAAAGAATGGGGTCCATTTCATAAGAGGATGTGGCCTTATGTGTAAGGTTTTCACAAAACCATAGTGAAGGAGGTTGGCACTTGGCCCTAGTACGATTCCCCATTTTTGGGGAACTCTACATGTAAACTGTCTCAAAAGAGAATGTGACCTTTATGTCCAAGGTTCATGGGGAACTTCACATGTAAACTGTCTCAAAAGAGGATGGCACCTTTATGGGTAAGGTTTGTGGGGAACTCTACATGTAAACCCTCTCAAAAGAGGATGGCACCTTTGTGCATAAGGTTCATGGGGAACTCTACATGTAAACCCTCTCAAAAGAGGATGGCACCTTTATGTGTAAGGTTCGTGGGGAACTCTTCATGTAAACCGTCTCAAAAGAGGATGGCACCTTTATGCGTAAGGTTCGTGGGGAACTCTACATGTAAACCGTCTCAAAAGAGGATGTCACCTTTATGCGTAAGGTTTGTGGGGAACTCTACATGTAAACTATCTCAAAAGAGGATGTCACCTTTATGCGTAAGGTTCGTGGGGAATTCTACATGTAAACCGTCTCAAAAAAAGGATGATACCTTCTGTGGAAGGTTCCCATAATTTACAGCGTATCCCACCCACCACGTCTAAATACCAATGCAGTAAAAATATCTTGACCCACAATACAAGGTTCCCATAATTTACAGCGTATCCCACCCACCACGTCTAAATACCAATGCAGTAAAAATATCTTGACCTACAATACAAGTGCAACATAGCTGTAAGACCATTTGTTTAGTCTTGTGGATCAGTGCTGAGAAGCAACCAAAGAAATTTAGAGGACTTTTCCCCATGGTAGGAGTGGGAATGCTGGTTCCCCAAGGGGTCTTTGACATTGGTGATGTAAGAAGCTTGACAACAGCTGAGCTTAAGGAATGTCAAAGTGTTTCCAGCTTCAAAGGGTTAAATTATGGGGTGAAATTGAATTTTTAAAAAGGCATGAGATTCCAGTTGAGATGAGTTGTCGTTGACAAATTTTCACATATTTGTGTAAAAGTTACACCGGCTTCTAAAATCATCCCCAAAATTTGTGACTCCTGAGGACCTGGGTCTGGCAGCTTTTTAGTGTGGGCCTTTTGGTCATGATGGCTCTTTTCAAACTACTCAATTGCCTGTTTCATCTGTTGCTAATGGGTGGGAGAACTGATGTTTGCCTATGGTGCCCCACCTGAGCAGCCCACTCATCCCGCCATGTTCCCCGGTAGCAAAGCAGCAAAGAACAGCAAAGATCTGTGCAAGCTCACTCGCCACTAAGATGTTGCAAAATGGCAAGGGGGATCCATCCGTTTCACTAAGCATCAATCAAAAAAAAATGTCAAGATAGGACACACAAATACAACTACAGCACCTAGCTTAGACCCTAATTTTCCTGCAACAATAAATCTTTAATACCTATTCATAGTCCAATTTCAAAAGGCTTTTGAAGGCCCACTGTTGATTGTTTTTCTTGGTAGTTTTACAAAGTGAGAACCTGCAAAAAGTAAGTCTCCTGGGTGAACGTAAGCACAGCACAGACTGAGGCTGCTGATTTATTGGGATTTTTTGGAGGACCTCTTTGTCATCTAAGAGTAGAATCAAATATCTATTTTGGAGTGACTGTAAAATTGTCCACTAGTACATGTTACAACCCTATAGAAATCCCCAATGCTCAGAAAAATATAAAACTGGGGTTGGAGGGTATAAATAAACCAAATAACACAAGAGATTTTGGAAGGATTTTATGGAAAGTTCCTTGTAGCACTTTTTGGGACTATCTGCTGAACATTTAGTAAGGTCATGCTAAAGCAGAAGAAGAAAGAAACTTCTGGTTCAAAAGTTGGCTTCTAGGCTAGGTGGGCTTTTCACAAATCCAAGAGGGAGAGCTAAACCAAAGCTCTTCACAAGCATGACAGGTGTGCAGTCATCATAATATATCCAACACTACGTGTTAAAAGCTTCCAACAAGCATGGGATGCAGGTTCAAGGTTTTAGTCTTGCAGCATTCTGCTTCTAGACCGCTACCTTGAATGTTATGGTACAAGCTATTCTCTTCTGTTTACCAGAATACCAGAAGATTTATTAATATATTTTTATGTGTTCTTTGAATCTTACAATATCAAAATGAAATTCAACAATCATATAGGTTTTACATCACTTTCACTTTTTTTTACTATGGATTTCAAACTTCAATTTGCCTCCAAAAAATAAAATAAGAAATTCTACAATGTGCCAGATGAGTATGTGCAAGATGAATGTCTGACTTACTATTTTAAGTTCTTGAAGTGAATCAACATTCATAAAATAATGTGTCACAATTTGTGATGTCAAAAATCATGTCATGACAATTTATGTTGTTTACTCATCATGATTTCATGTTGTCATGGCAATCTTGCACATACTTCTAATCATGTCATGGTAACTTTTGTGTATGTGTTTGTTCATAGTGTTTTGACAATTTGTGAAATTATTTGATCAAATTGCTCATGGCAATATTTGTGTTTATGTTTACTCATAAGGTTTTGGCAATTTGTGAAATTAGACAATCAACTTTGTCATAAGTGCATATTGTGTGTTGTTTGATATTCATGTTACACCACACAAATTGTATTTTTGTGTTATCTACTCATCTTGCAAGACTATTTGAGTTTGTGTTGTCATCTTGCAATAGGCAAATTGTGTTTGTGTTGTTTAATGTTTATCTTGCAAGAAAAATTTGTCTTTATTCCATGTGATGTGACTTGAATTGAATTCAAATATGTGTTGGGAGGACAAAAAAAATTTATTTCCAAATGTGATGATATGAGTAATGCAATATGAATGGGTTTCTCTATGGAATTGTCATCCAAAAAATATGTTGTGAAATCTAAACTTGTTCCCTGAAACTAGCTCTCATGTATCATTGTCACTAGAATTATTTGTCAAATGTTGAAATGTTCAAGAAATAATTTTGCAAAGAACAAAATTTTGAAAAGGAAGAATTTTTTTTTTGGAACATTCAAGAATATTCAATCTTTGATATGGAATCTTCAAATTTAATTAATTATTTGACAAGCATGTGTTGAGGTTACCCTATATATATTTGTCAAATATCAGCGTGTTATTCACCTCTATGTCACTTGCAACATCTACTTAGACATGTAGGGGAAGGCAATGGCTCAATTAATGGATATTCATTATGGTAAAACTTTTTCTAAAATTCCTTTTTTTGCTTAGGAGAGTTAATGATGCAAGATGTGGAAAAACAATTCTTCCACTTTGAACAATATGATTTCATATGAAAAATAGCTTTGTAGTTGTGAAGTAATATTGGGGCTACCTTTGAATTCAAATGGTTTGGTCGAAAAAAAAAATTCATTTCATTGGTTTAATCAAAACATAACCGACCTCTCTACACCTTGCAAGTAGCCAATTGATTTTGGACATACCAATGAGATAATGGGTCAAAGCATTAATGGGGTATTCCATTTAAAACCAAAAAAAAAAAAAATCTTAAAAGTTCCCAAATTTATTTTTCCTTCATGAAACCTAAAACCTATTTTAAATTGTCCTCTTTTTGAATGCCAAATGAAATAAATTCTCTCCAAGTACTTTTATTCTTATTACTAAGAAATTTCTTAATACTTATCAAGAATCTTTAAACTTGTTTAAAGTAGAAATGGTTTGCATATAATAATACCTTAATAATGTATGTATCTATGAAGCAAAAAAAATTCCAATATGAATGCATCATTAAATTTTAAGTACATGTTCAATTAAGGAGGTCCACAAAAAATTTCATGAGACATTCCTTTTTAACACCCCAACCATGATTGGACCCTTATAATAGTAATGAAAAATTGCGACTATCACAACAACAATATTTGAATAAAATTTCAATGCATAACCTAATTGTCCTTAGTTTTCTTATTCACGTTTTGGCCATACATGAAAAAAAAAAGAAAAAAACATTTGTAAATATTATTACATGTTTTATGCAAGTAAACAATAATTGCCATGGAGATCAAAGTTGATGTGAATAATTTTAACATTATCCATTATCCATTTAATGTGAACAAAGTCATGGATATTTTCAAGTATATTGGATGAATCTTCATCAAGAAAAAATACACTATTGTTGTATTTGTAATTACAAATATTGTGTTGTCTAAAGGTGTTTTTTTTTGAGGGAGGAGTTTATTGCCGTTCAAGCTAGACAATGTGTTCTTACAACCAAAATGACAAAGATCCTTTCGAGTTGCATTATTGTGGTGGATGTATTTTTTATTGCTTTTTAATTGAGGTGCCATATGTTAAATGAATTTTTTTTTTTTTAGTTTGTGAAATTAGGTCTCATTTTTCAAGAGGGTTGTTAAAAAGTCTTTTCGTGTTTTCAAGTTCATAAGTACAATCACTTTTCTTTTTGTGTTTTTGGTGGTGATAAGGATTCCCTTTCTAAAATTGCAAGTTCATCCATTCATCATTGTCCTCTTTTGCAAGCATGATATTGCATAATAGCAACATTCAACACCACAAATATCTATCATTAGTAGAAACATTGATTTTTGTTATTTCCTTTTTAACAACACCAACATTAGCCTACTTTGGTCCTTGAATAATAGAAAGTTATTTTGTCAAAAGGCTACTAAATGGTAAGTAGAGGTAGTGAATGAAAGGAAAACTAAATTGAAATATCTTTGGTAGTGTGCTTATAGCCACATGTAATAATTCTCCTACTATTAATTTAAAGCATCTTTAGTAGCATCAATAAAAAGCCTTGTATATCAAGTTTTGGATGACGTTGTGTCATAATCATGTGAAGATTGTTCTTGTACAAAGGCTACTAAGGTGTCAAAAGACCTTGAAAAAAAATGATTGATTCTAATTGGTTAGCAATAGTTATTTGTCACACATTGGTAACTATTGGTTGGTTGATCATAATGATTGGTCCACATGTGGCATTTAAATGTTCCCTTAACTTATATTGTCCAATGTTTACTTTTATTAGTGGGGGGAGTGGAAAACATTGGCCATTAAATTTGGATGTGATAAACATTGATATTCCCCAAATACAATGCATTGCTATAGTTAGTATTATAACATACTAATATATAGAATGGGATTCATGGTACGGGAGTTGAAGTTTTTTCTCTTACCTTATTTGTTTCACTAAGTAGAAGTGTACATTAATTTCAATATGACTTATAATAATAATGATTTAAAAATAATAATATTTATTTTGGAAATATGGCTTGAACCATGTCCCATTGCACAATTTTACAATTTTATAAAGGAATCAAAATGAATATCATGTTTGTTCCAATTGCTTCATATTTTAATCATAAATAAAATAAAATATGTTTTACATAATGAAATAAAATTTTATTTTATAAAACACTAGATTTCATGGAAATGATGATAGAATTTTGAGAATTTTCAATTTAGGGGTTGCAATCAAAAGAAAAATCATATTACTATTTTTAATAGTTAGACGACATTCCAAAGGTTTGGAAAGAAATATATGAAATGTGGATACAAATTCAAGAGTTAATTATTTTTTAAAATAAAACTTTGGCTTTCAAAATTAAATTTGAAATTGATATAAATAATAACGAGATATTGAAAACCAAATGGGAATGTGATAAGAAAAATAAAGTTTGAACATCACTAGTAGTGTGCAGCAACGTGGAGATCAAGTTAATGTTTATAATAAAACTTTGGCATTCAAAATTTAAAACTATCATATTGGAAGTGTGATGGAATCTTGCATTCCTTATTATGTTTATGCTTCAACATGACGTTTCAAATTGTTAAAGTAATTGTGATCACCCGTTGTTTCATATATTGATTGAGAGACTAAATATACGTATCCACCATTCATTGTTTAAAATCTCAAAACATTCCATAGGACAAACAAGACTTAAGACACAAGACAACATGTTGTGTCACAATTCTTGTTGTGATACCCTAATTGTCTTTGCACCCATATTGCTAATAACAATTAACCTTTGGTTGGTTTACCATATCATATTGGACTTCCCTAAGTCCATAATCCACACACCTATGAAAGTTATCGATAATGCTTCAACAATTTCAATTGGATGACTCATAATAATTTATAGTTTAATGTAAACAAAAAGCATGCAACTTGTTTGTAGTTTTTTTAAAAAAATGTAGTAAAAGGTTAATAATTGATGTCATCATGGTGGGAGTACTATAATTTAATCTCTTATCACAAAATCCAAGGCTTTTCAAATTTTGAATCAATTTATGTTTGTTATTTGAAATGTAATATTATTCCATCATGTGGCACTTTTGATACTTATATATCCAAATAAATATAAAATACAACAAGTGTGTCAATTATTTAACTTTGAATATATTTAATGCAATTGTGTCATTGCACAAGAACAATTTAAATAATAATAGGTGTTTAAATTTCATTAAATTAATTCAAAATTTGTTATTTATATGTATTATAAATTGGAGGTCTATGATTCTATTTGGTTCTACTGATTGCTAAACAAATTCCAAAAAAGGGACAACCTTCAACTTTGGGCCTCAATTTGAAGGGGATCAAAAACAAATACTTTGTTGATTTCTCTAAATGAAAATGAAGGCACCCAAGGTAATGTACATGGAAAATATTTTTTATTAGTGATTTCAAAGCATTGCTTTCACAATAATATTTCACTACACATGTTCATATTGTGACATTGGGACCTTGATTCACTATTAGAAAAACATGTCTTTTCCATCTGAAGTATGGTGATTAGAACAATTGAGTAATTGATGTTATTTTATTCAAATGATTGGGTGTGTTTTTTTTTATTATTACAAAAAGATGTATGATTGATCATATGATTGAATTCAATATATATCTATTTTAGTCATTTGAAACCTTGCTAATTACAAGTGGATTATGTGGCACTAGCTATTTAGAAACTATAGTTTTCATGACCTGTTGTGACATGATTAAAGTATGGAAATTGAATTGTGATGTGGATGACAATATGACAACATGTAGTACATAAAATATGCCCATTTTATTAATGAGTACCTAAATTAAATACAATTTAAAAAATGAAATAATAATTTATATTAGATAAAATTTTAGAAATTCAAAACTTGTAAAATTGTACCTTGTGACATAAATTTCATTACATGATTACATAATTTAACACTATCATCAATGAGATTACATTGTAATTTTGGAATGATTATTTGAAATTCATTTATGTTTATATCAGAAATTAAATGCACCACAAAATTATTTGTAATAGTGGAATTGAGAATGTTTGAAATAAATTATTTAATTTCACATGTGAATTTATGAAATTCACTTATTTTAAAATAATTTAAGTGATGAATATTTGACTTTATGCCCAAATTAAGATATTAAAAATTAATGTAGATTTTGACATTCCAAATTAAAGACATTGTAAATGACATAAATTATGAACATAAAAATTGAAAGTTAAATGTAACTAATGAAAGTATATTAAATTTATACACCAAATCAAAATTTAAGAAGTTACTTTTGGACTTCTAAAGTAAAATTTTTAAATGAACGTAATGTGTTTATATTTTGAAATTTGAAATATTTCAAAATTCAATGTAATCATGACAAAATAAATCAAATGAAATAATATTTTAAATAAACTTGGTATCTACATTATTATTAACAATCCATTGATGGAAAAGAAAATGAATTGATGTTGTGGAAATTAAATTTCATTTGAATGAAAATATTGAATGACATTACATTTAACTTGAATTGAATTCAAATTTAATCAAGGATTTCAAAAGATGCAACTCTCAAGGAAAACTTTGTGAAGGGAAAATTTGGACATAAATCATGTTATGAAGCTTTTGAAAGAAAGGTCTAGCAAAGGAAACCAATTTAATGCAAGTGTTAGTTGTGGCTTGAATTGAGAACCATTTATGGAATCAATAATGTTGATATAGCTTTGTGCAATTACAAGATTTGGAATTGAATTCCAAATGCTCCATGCTTCTTGGTAGACACGCAACAAACATAGGGATGGTTCTATTGTTGTCATTGGGGAAGCAAAAACAATACACTTATTTTTTCCTTTGTTTGCATGTAGCCAATGTATTTGAGGAAACTTGTTTCAATTGAATTCCAATACATTCCAATATTCAAATTCCATTGAAAATAGATGGGATGCAAATTGGTGTAAAAGATATTGACTATGATGTTTGAAAAAAAATTCGAGAGAGACACAAATCTAAAAAGACACTTTTCCGTTCTTCTTTATTTGGGAATTGGTTAAACATATTCTAATTTGTAACTATAATCCAAAACAACTTATGAAACCTTAAATTACTTTACCTAACCCAACTCTGATGAATCATCATCATTAGAATAAATAATTTTAATTTTTTTCTTTTGTAGCCCAAGTCACAAGTATAATGTAATGAAGTGACTAGTCAACACTATGTTGGAAACTTTTTTCCATTATTGTTATAGTAAGTATAGTTTAGATTTTTAATTTTTCCTTTAGTTCAACCATGACAAGTAACACCACCTAGCACCAAGGTTATTTACTTCAACATTAATATTCTGTGACAAGCTATCACCAATGTCATCAAGAAAGAGGAAGTGACTACCTTCACCCAATTTGAACTTGAAAGCCTATATATGGAACTTGCTTTCAATCTCATACAAAGTAGTTTTAGACACATAAGAATAAACCTTAATATATTAAGTTGTTTGTCTTGAATTTGACAATTGTAGGTAATTTCAAAGGATGCCACTTAAGATAGCTTAACAATGGAAGGTAGAAAAAGTTTCAATAACTCAACCATTTTGATTTATGATCATTTTTTAATGTCAATTTCAAAAAAAAAATCCCAGACTAGCTTTAGACATGTTGGTTAGTTTGAGAAAATAATTCAGTATACATTGGGGGCAGGGTTGACACCGGCCATTTTGTTACTTTTGGAACATATCTCAAGTATATAACTTTTTAAATTTAATTTCTTGGGTTTAGGCATGTAATTGATATAGGTGGTCCAATTTTATTGGTGGTACAGTACAAGTAACTGGGAAAGAAATCAGTTTTGGGCTATCTGTAACACGTCAAACTAAACTCATCTAAGAGTTTTTATTTATTTTATTTATTTAAGAGCTGCGGGAACCCAGACTTTTGAAATGTGAAGAACCAGGTCCAAAACCAGACTAGAGGTTCTATCTTTTTTTGGGTGAAAAATCCTTGAACTGGTGGAACCAGGGGTTCTTTCATTAAAAAAAGGTTGGAACTGGGACCAGAGGTCCTCTTAAAAAGTCAGAATGGACCAACACATGCTTCCACTTAATAACAATGCATGTTGATGGTCATGTTCTTTGCAAATGTTAAACTTCATCATTCATAGTTAGTCAATACTAGGAGTAAGCTTTTGTTCTTGAATGCCAATTGGAATACATAATATGCATTATTGAGCACCTCTCAATTTGGTCTTGCCTATGTCAAAAACAAAGTCAAAATATAAAGATTCCTATGTATGGCCCAATCCATTTCATTGGTTCTTAGATCTCTATTGTGTTTGTAAAATAGTGGGATATTTGAGTCTCAACATCCTATGTTCTAGACAACGTGCACTTAATCTACATATGTAGCATGTGCCATTTGTTCAAATGTGAATTGGTTACCCAACTAATTTTTTCTTTCAAAATCATTTTTATAATTCAATTTCAATGAAAAACTACTCAAATTTCAATATCTCCAGCACCTTAAGTTAATTTTTTTTCAAATCACTTTCATTAAATCTGACTCATTGAGAGTTTCCAATATCCAAGAGCATGCAAAAATCCCTATAATTTTGAATTTTGAACTAGCAATGACAAAGTGCTCAATATTAAATATTTGTCCACCATAGGTTGAAGCATTATGAAACCAACTCAATGCACCCCTACTCATGGAGGGCGTTCCAGTGGTATCAAGAGCATGGTCAGAGGTGTTGTGGTTTGTTGCAAACAAAACAAGTTCAAATAAACTACCTTCCTTCAGATAGATATGGGTTAATTGTAATGAATACTAATCATCTATTTGGATGATGAGAAGGAATGGGTATGCAATTGCTCCTTCCCCATGATCCTGCTTTTTGCCTGCCATAGATCATGAATTGACAGAATATAATAGATTTTTGAAACATGAATGCAAAAACAAAATGTTTTTTTTTTCATAAACCCTAGAGTTTACCCTATATGCAAAAATCTTATAATTCACCATAGGCCACTTAGAGAGATAATTTTGATTTTATCTTTCATGCTGTCCACTCTCCATACCTACTAGAAGTAACCCTTGGCCTGCTAGAAATCACCCTTGGTTTGCTTTAGTTCACCCCCAAAAACTAGATTAAGCAGTTTTTCACGTATTAGTATTTCAAATTTAAGCCTGATTTTGGAGTTGGGGTTATTATAGGCAAACCTAGCAAACATGGCCTTAGCTGGCTCTGTGGTGTTTTGATATATATGGTTATCACATATAGACAATTTCATGCCCAGTCTTTTCTCTTTTTTTAATTGGTTTTTCTTAGCCAAAAAAAAGGGATTTTTTTGGGATTTTTTTTTTCCTTATTAGATTCTATTAAAAAAAAATTTGGTGGAATCTTTCCACATTTTTTAATATCATTTTTAATTTAGAAAACCCTGATTGCATGATCCACAAAAAGATAGAGGCATAATACATTCAAAACAATGAACCCAATACAACAAGGTGTAGACAAGTAGAGGGAAGACCCAAGAAATAATGGTCATGTAAGAGTCAATGTTGAGGAGATAATTTACAAACAATCTCCGAAAATGAACCAACCCATCCTTTCTAATGTCAACATTCCAGCTAGCACTACTAGTAGACTTCCCAATTCTGTATCACCGTAGTGTCATCTGTTACAACAAATGTCTTTCCACTCTGTTGCCTACTCAAAGTGAAAGATGCTATGCAGTGGCTTCATCTGTATGATCACCCCTAGATGCTGGTCACTTGACCTTACGCCTCATTAGTCAACCATATGGGAAGCACACCAAGCAAGATCCCCATGCTAAAAGGTGTGGTAAAAGGTTGGAAATTTTTGCTACCAGCTGGTGCTAAGGGCAAAAGAGTGTCTCATCATGTACATAACCGTGCTGTGCTTATGTCAAGTTTAATCGACCATTCAATGAATTCCCCAAAACTGAACGTAAGTAACACCTGGTGGGCATTCCACAAAATATTATGAGATCGCATGAATAGCATTTGTCATTTATCAATTACCACTAACTGAACTGGAGTGCACAGTGAGTACCACCTGGTGAGCACTCCACAAAAATGTTATGGGACCGGATGAAAACTACATTGTTATTTCCCAAAAACTGAGCGTGGAGTGCACAATAAGTACCACCTGGTGAGCAATCCCCAAAATATGGGACCAAATTATGAAAACTGCAAAGCTGAGTAGTCTCTCCCAACTACAGGGCCCAACTGAGATGGAGAAGAAGGTACCAGCAGTGGTTCTATTTCTTGGCGAATTTTTGCCAGTTGGCAATTTTTGGCCAGATCAAAATTTATTTTCAATGTGGCGACAAAATGAATATTTTTCTCATCACCAGATTCTACACCAGGTAGCAAACAACATAAAAGGACGCTGAACTGTTTTTATTTTCATACATTTAAGTTACCAGATGGACAATATAGAAGGACACTGAAATGTTTTTACTTTCATACATTAAAGTTATCTGTAAAATCCAGCCGATTGGGGACCAGAACATCCATTTTGGGCCCAATTGGGGATGAAATGCACCATGGAGCGAAATTTTTTTCAGTGAAAATACATAGGACTCAAACTGGTTTTTGCACCAATTTGAATTTGGTCCCCAGTCCTATTTCGCTCATGGTCGCTCATGCCTGTCTCAGGAGAGCATCTTCAAGTTTTTTTGTTGCAACATTGAGAGCATGAAGGAGATGTTTTGTTTCCCACCGGGTTCACCCAGCCAACACTTCCTTTCAACTCTTTTTGCTTTCTTCTATGTTTTCAAGCTTCTCCATTTGAAAAAGAGAAAAACCTTGTAAATAAAAATCAAGGATGGGAACCCATCCATCAAAAGTGCGAGCCAAATGAGAACACAAGTCGACACAACCCAAAGAAAAAACAAAAGCAAACAATCAACAAAAATCATGTAAAGACCCTATGCAAAGAAGACCCATGGCTATGAAATGACATTCAACGATAACAAAGAAGACTTAAGACAAAAGAGTCATCATCTACCACAAATGCTAATGACAAAGGTGCACTACTTATGATGTTTGGAAGAGATGAGGAACCCCGACCAAATGCAACAACCCATTGAAGAATTGTTATGGCTTGCACACACTACAAGGCTATCAAAATGCATTATCGATAATAAAAAAACAAGCATTGAAGGGACTAAAGAAAACCGTTGACGATGTGTGATAGTGGTCTATGCACAAGCGTGGTAGAACCCAAAAGACCTTTGTATGATTATGTCTTTTCTTGAACAACCATCATCACTGCATGTGTTGTCATCGTTGTCAATGTTCATTGCACCATATATGTGCAAGTCAAATCAGCAATGACAACGTCCATCAAGGTCCGAAAACCGTCTCTGGTGATAAGGATATCCATTTGTCATTAGATGTGACGAGGGAAAAGGTGGGAGACTTCCCTTTAAACATGTGTTCCACTTTCCAAAACAATAGCTACGACAATATCCCAAAGTGTATCATGGGCTACTATACGTTCATTCTTGCTTGGGCACCGAAACAAATGGGTACCTAGATCATCAATGGTATGACCACACTAACACCATCAAGAAAGGTGGGCAATTGTAGGATGTGACAAACCAAGATGGGTACGTAGTGTTGTAAGGAAATGGGCTGAGGATAAATGAAATGTAAGTGTGATACAACGAACTAATAACCAAATGTCTGCCCTTAGACTTGCACATGAACAAAGACGTGCTCACATGATATTTGAAGGAATGTCTATTGGAAGTGAAGTAAACTCCTACTCGTGTAAACGATCCACCAAAAAACCTTACAACTAGGGATAAGATTGAACCACTAAGCTTTCAAAAGGTGGGACCTAAGAGCAAACAACCTAGAGTAATAAAGATTAGGTATTTCATAGTGTTATCTCCATTTCCCTTTTTTTCTCAAACTTCAAATTGGTCTTTAATACATTTTTTTCAACATTTTTAAGAATTTACATTCTTGGCACAAGGAGACCTTGCAATTGGGTTTTAGGGGAGCACTGGGTTTTATGGGCCCAAAGGTTTTCTTAAGCTCGCTAGTTTTTTTTCACAAAGGTCTTTTGGGTTCTAGGTTTTTTGGTAACTTTTCAAAGTTTTAGCACATTGTTGGGTGTTTTGGGCATTGGTTTTTTTCCTTGCAAAGACTTGTTAGGCACGAAGACTTTCTGGGTTGTGTTGTCTGTGACTCAAGGTTTGGCACATTTTGCCATTGTCACGAAATTTCAACCTCACGAAACCTAATTTGGCCAACCACATTCATAAACCTTTTAATTTCAACCATCGAATATTGCAGCAACATCAAACAACCACAAGTCTCATTACCACTAGTAGAGGAGGTCAACAACAACCAATGCTGCCAATTGGAACATCACAAAACCACCTTCTAATTTTCAACTTCAAAAGGGTTTTTGAAAATCTTAGGTGAGGTTTAGGGTTAAGAAACCTAAAACCTTGTAATCTCCAATTTTCAAACTATGATGGGTTTAATAGAGAATTCGAGTGAAGAGGAGATATTTTTTGATTGTCATGGTGAAAAGCTTAGCTTGTGGCAATCATTTTTGTTATTGATGCAGCCAATTGTCACATGTTGTGTTAAGGTGGCCCAACTTGTTCAATCATTGGCAACCACAATATTAACCTATTCCTTTAACCATATTTTTCCAATTCCTAATGTAGAAGTTGTAAGCCAAGCCACCCAAGTTTCCTTGTGCCCTAAACCTAATTGGTAATCCAATTTTAAAATTGTTTGTTGCCTCCTATCTTAGATGTTTTAGTGATAAACCACACCCTTCCATGCCTTTCAAGCACCCCTTTGAACAATGTTATTGCGTCTCCATCAAGTGAACAAATCATGGTTTAGGGTTATGGATAATAGTGTTTCTTGGAATGCCCTAAAAATGGATAGAATTAACCATAGATGTTACTTCAATGCCATTAGAAACATTAGATTAAAAGGGAATCCCTTCAAGCTTGTTTTGAACTTGAATTTCATTGCTTAGATGAGTGTTTGGTGGCAATGGACATCTTATGATTCAAATCTAAATCATTTGAAGACCCAAAATCAAGCCTACAAACCCTTGGGTAGAATGAAAATTTGCTACCCATATTTGTCATGCAACACTTGACATCAATTTTAAAATAACATTTTTTATTCTCAAAGCATCCATGGTCTGATTCAATTTGGGTGTGGTTTTCACAATTATGTTATGAATTTTGGTAAAATTACACTTTGGGCTTATGTTTTGGTTTCATTAAGTTCAAAGTAGTATGTTTGAATTCATCTAAATTTTATTATTAATAGGTTCTTGTTTCTTAAGCTTATGTTCTAATGTCAATAGCTTTTGGTTCTCTTAAGTTAAACTTTTGAATGTCCAGTGCCCAATGTCACTATGATCACCAATTTGAACTTTTTTTTTTATTATCTAAGATTTTTGTGTCCTATTTAAACTTTGAAGCATAAATCTAACCTCTATCTTCACCGAACTTTGCTCTGATTATGCAAGTTAAGCTCTATTGTCTTTTTTTATTAGGTTTTCCACACCTAATCGATCTACAAATTTGTTGGTGGAATTACACCCAACAACTTGTGTTTAGTTTCTAATTATTTTGTTATTAGTTTCTATCTCCCAAACTCTATTGTTAATAGGTTATAATTCTCCCAAGCTCTGATTTCAATAGGTTCTAATTTTCCCACAACTTATGTTCTATTGTCAAAATAGTTTTTGGTTTTCCTAAGTTACACTTCTAAATCACTAGTTACACTACATGGATTTATTTCAGCTTTGTTTTATATTATGTAAGTTCTATACTACTTTATCATATTTAAGCTTTGAATCAACCAATTGGCCTCTTCACCCAATAAAATCTTTCATCACCCTGTTGGGCTTTAAATTAGTGGTTTAAAGTTTGGTCTCACTTGAATCATGGCTTTAAGTTCTCTTTCCATTCCTACACAAATCCATCTTCACCCATATAAATTAAAATCAATGGTTTATGTTTTAGATCTTCACCCAACTAGCGTTTTAGTCACCCAATTAGTAGGTTTTGTTTTCACCAAAATGGGTTTTAAACTAAATTGGTTTAGGCTCTATTCTATTTAATTAAGTTTTTGGATTATTTCAATTAGTCTTTGATTTATCCTATTAGCTTTTGTATCAATTCCAACTAAGCTTTGATTTGTCCTATTAAATTTTACCTTCACTAATATAAGCTCCAAGTGCCCCAATTTCACTTTATTTTAAAAGTCTTAAGGTTTACCTCAATTTAATTAACATTAGAAACATTAAGCTTTTAGTTGTCTGATTAAGTTTTATTTTCACCTAATGAAGGTCAAAATCACCCATTTAAGAATTGGTATGTCACCTTGAGCTTTGTTTTCTCTTATTTAAACTTTGAATTAGCCAATTAGCATTACAACAAAGGGTGTCCTTGTACGTTGAATGATTTCACTAGATTTTGAATACATTCACTAGTCATAATGAATGTGACCTAGTGAAAACACAGTGAATTCACTTGTCTAGTGAATGAGGACTAGTGAATTACACCCACATTTTGTAATAATATAGGCCCCAACATGTCTAATTAAGATTAATTAATAAAGACCCAATTAAAATCAGAGTCACCCATCTGACCTTGTCCAAATTAGGTCTAATTTCACCCAAGTAGAATCTATGAATTTGAATTTGGTTTTGATCTACCAATTAAAGTCTAATTTCACCCAAATAGGGTTTATGAACTTCAATTTGGCTTTCATCTATCCAAGTAAGGTCTAATTTCACTCAAATAAGGTATGCCTTCACTTGATTAAGGTTTAATTTCATCCAATTAAGTTCTAAAAACTTCAATTAGGTTCTAGTCTTTGCAACTTTGGTCTCATTTCACTAAATTAAAATATGATTTGCTTCAATTAAGTTATGGAAACTTCAATTAAGCTTTGATCCTTCGAACTTTGGTCAAATTTCATGCAATTAAGATCAAATTTGCTTCAATTAAACTTTACATTCTTCCATCTTTGGGTTATGCTCCATCTACCTTTGGTTTGATTTCACCCAATTAAAGTTTAATCTGCTTCAATTAGGCTCTAAAAACTTCAATTGGGTTCCATTTTTTTCTAGCTAACTTTTCCATCTAATAATTTCCATCTGACATTTTGGATATTTCTCTAGCCTCCTAATAATGTTTGGGTTTATTCTTCATTTAAAAGTGACAATTGCAACATTGTTTGGGATTTCACCCCAAAAAGTTTAATGGCTTTTAAGTTTGTGAAATGTTGTGACATGGATGTGACATATTTATGACAAATGATAGATTAAATTTTGAATTGGTCTATATTGACAAATAGGTTGTAAGGGATATTGAAAGAGGTTTGGGTGACATTGCATTGTGTAGGAAAGGCCAATAACCACGAAAACAAAACATTTCTTTGTGACTTGCAAAAAGGTGATGTCTTGCCTAGTCCAAGAACAAAAATGGTTAGAAAGGAAAAATAACCATGGGGCCATTGTGGAATCTTTTCATTTGAACACCATGCTGGCGAGCTACCATTGGCACTTTGTTAAATACTCTAAAGACAATAAACAAGTCACCCAATTGATATTGAACCTTGTGTGAAAGGCAGTTTATGATGAATACAAGGAAATTTATCTTAATTTGGTGTTTTAAGAAAACACATTAAAACACCATCTTTGAGATGCATTAAAGGAATTAAAGATGAACACAAGCAATGAAGAAGGGTTTGAAAAAGTGGTGTTGCAAAATGACCAAGTCTTGGCACAAATAAAAGCCAGAAATGATGATGATGCCATTTTCATCTATGTTCCAATTCCAGAGGAATGCATCATACAAGATTACATTGTCATGTTTCATGTTTAAGATGAACTAGAGAAATCGTTATTCTAAGGTAAGTTTGGTTGGTCACCTAATCACAATGTGAGTCTCATTGATAGGGGCAAGCCCAAGCTCAGGTGATACCACTAGGAATGTCATTGGTAGGGGCAAACCCATCCTTGAGGTGGTTCCCAAGGATGGGTTTGCCCATAGCCTTTGCATGGGCCTAGATGGTGGGAACCACTAATGCACATAATTGATCAAATTTTAACAAATTAAAGTTTGTTAAAATCTCAAGAACAAACCTATAGTGGTTGGCATTGTGGCAAACACATTTCAAGCCCCCACATCTTAGTCAACCAATTTTTCCCAACACCCAACTCCAATTCATTCACATTAAAAAGCTCCAATGTGCTAATGTTAGCCATGATGTCGCAAACACCATTTGATGTTGCATGTGCATCCTTTGGAACATCTTCTCATCACTACTTGATGAAGAGCTATTGGACTCACAAATATTATGGAAAGCCTCACCATTAAAAGAAGGTATGATGTAAAAGAAACACCCAATCAAGAAACCACTTTAAAATTCTATCACAACCCCTAACCACCTAAACTTTAAAAACAGGCCCTAAACACCCAAACCCTAAAAATAGCCCTTAAACTTCTTAAATCCTAAAAATAGTAAGAAAACAAACTAAACCCTTAAAAACAAAAAACATTAAAAAATCTTAGGATAAGTCTGAGCAAACTAGAGAAAAATGAAAAATGTAAATGTAAACAAGCATGTAAGTAAGCTTAAGCCTTAATCAAGTTGGAAGAGGCTCAAGTGAGAAACTCAAACAAATGAAGAGAAAAAAATTGAAAACTGGAAAAACTCACTTATATAGTTCCATGTTGAACAAACTCTATAAGTCATCCTAGCTAGTTCATACTTCAGATTCTAAAATTATTTTGTAATGAGACTTATATTAAAATGCCCAAATGTTTAGTGTTGAAGAAGTCTCTCAAATATGCCTTCTGACAAAGGTGTTTTTAAAAAAGACCAAAAAAATCATTGAAATGTGCGCTAAAAAAAAATTTCAAGAAGTCCTTCAAATGTGCCATCCAAAAAAGGTTGTCATACAAAACAGATATGCCGAAAAAAAGAAGTGTCCCTAAGAATTTCGAAATGTGCCCCAAAAAAAGGGCAACAAAAGCATAGGAAAATTTGGTCAAATGTGCCCAAACAAAAAAAATTGGCAAAAAACCTTCAAAGAAGTATCTCATGTGTGCTCAAACAAGGAGAAAAAGCCCGAAAAAAGTTTTTAAAAAGTCCCTTTGAATCTGCCCCCAGAAAAAACGTCAAAAATGTTCCAAAACAGTTCCTCAAGTGTGCTCGAACAGGAAAAAAAATCGCCAAAAAAAAAGTCACATCCCATCTCACCCCTTGTTTTCTCCTCTGATCCCCAGTTTCAAATTTTCACCCTCAGTTTTGGGACTTTACGGATAACCGAAAACAGGGGACGAAATCTGGACAGGGTATGGGACTGGGGAGGACTTTATGGATAACTTTATTGTTTGAAAGTATGAAAGTATGTTCAAGTTTTGACTAACTTGTCTCATGAATGGTCAACTGAACTCCTCAACCCCCGCGTTTATAACCAGATTGAAAACTAAAAACACTCAGTTCCACACTGGGAATTTTATTAAACATTTTGGTAATAGTATGAATGGTTTTAGGGAGGGGGGGAGGAGAGTTCCAGCTTTTTTTCATTGGCGAGATTTCGCCAAAAAGGCGAAATTACAAATGAAAATCTCCAAAACGAAGTTATTCTCTAGAGTTTCAATCGACAGAAGTCAGGAAAAAAGAAGGAAAATTTCACTAGATTTCTATATTTATTTCAGTAAATAGCTAGAAATATAGAAGGATAATGAAAATTTTGTCCTTCATATATGGTTTATAGTTCATAACCAGATTTGGCTAAATCTACCTAAGGAGGATTGCCACCAGATATTTTTGTTCTTCAATTTTGTGAGGTCGAAAATTTGCGAATTTTCCCCGAAAAAAGGTAAATTTCATTGAAATCAAACTGGAAAAACAGATCTGTACAAAACTTTATCCAAAAAAGTCGCCAAAAATAAACGCCGGTCCAAATTCCCCACCTTTTTGTACATCTTCCTATGATCACCACGTAGGCTGTATAAGAAATTCCTGCAAAAAATACAAAAAACACTGCGGGAAGCAAGACCAAAAACCATCACGTGAGGTGAAGCAAATACTTATGTTACAAGATTTAAGAATTCCCTTGTAAGCAGCTTCCGTTGCAGAACCTGAGAAATGAAATGGAAAAAGACCCGGACACGATATTAGCCGCAGCATAGTGAATGGAGACCAAATATATATGGGCTACAGGGCGACACAGATTCCAATACACAACTTGGATCCTAGACATGAAAGAGACTGCCCAAGTGCCAAGCGCAGTGCAGTAGTCGCTCTTCTTCTTCTTCTTCTTCTTCTTCTTTCCTCTTTTGATGAACCCGCAAGATTTATTGATCATCTGCAAAAGATTCACATGCACACTCCACCAAACTAGTCTCATGTGATCACTGAGAGATTAATATTACTGTTTTCTGCGGCTTTCATGAGTTGCTGATCTTTTGCAGCCTCTAGCCATATCATTCTAGATTCATCCAGCTACCTGCACTAGATTTCTACTAGATTTCCAGCTGATCTATACTAGTATTCTCGTGCTACCTGTGCACTAGATTTCTACTAGATTTCCAGCTGATCTATACTAGTATTTTCATGCTACCTGTGCACAAGATTTCTAGATTAATTTGCAGCTGATCTATAGTATTCTCACGCTACCTGTACTAGATTCCTAGATTCAAATTTGCAGCTGATCATCTACATTATTCTCATGCTATCTGTAGTACTAGACTTGTAGATTTGCAGCCTCACGGACTAGATTTATCTGCACTCGAGTATTGCTCAGCTCGAGTTGTGCAGCACTTGGGCCGCGTAGACAACGCAGGTAGTAGTGTGATTCTTTCATCATTCGTGCTTTGTTATTCCTTTCTAATCCTCTCGACTAGCTTGTGGGCGTTGAACTGCTTGTTATACAAGGTATGCAGATGTCTCTTCAATCCACACTCGTTGCCTTATATATACAAACCAAAAAAACAAGCTCTGTGATATTATAATATATTCATGTCTAGTTCCTCCCTAGATTATATACATAGATGTCGAGCTGCAAGTTTTCTGGATATATAATAAATGAATTTTGTGTCAATGCGACTAGAACCCACATTTATACTCAGTTCCAACATTCTTACATAAGGCCAGAATATTAGTCGAGTACTGCTGCTTGTCTACCTCGCGCCCTAGTCAATCGACTGTTCAAACTGCTCTTCAGGATCTAGAATTCCAGAATGGATTGCTCGGATTCTTGCCAGCTCAGAGAACTCATTCGGAGCACCACGTGCATAAAAAACTTGCTTCAAGTCCTTGTACGAAACCTGATACTAGCAGAGCAGATGATTTGCATAACTCACTTCTCCTGCTATAATATACATGTACTAAACCTACTGTTTGCCTTTAGCAGCTTCCTAGTACTCTGAACCTTATCAGTGTCGAAGTACGCAGGTGGTGTATTTTTCTTGTCTGTCGAGATCCAGTTCTATTGCCCGCTTATCGACGTTGCTCTCAATCATCTATTCTAAGGACCGGGACTAAACATTGGTGGTATGCTTTTGTTTCTAGCAGATGGAATCAGCAGCAAAGCAGAAACTAAGGAAGGTGAGAGTTGCGGGTCGTCTGCGTAACATGGGGCAACGCGGCCCATATTCTAGCCGGAGTAGTACTGCAACGTCGATGGTTCGGATTGTGTGGGTCATGGGCTTCATCAGCACGTTATTTTTCTTGCCATCTAGCGCAGGAAAGACGCCTCCATCGGTTCAATCTGTATGCCAAAATCTGGCGCCATCTCCAAATCTAGAGAAATTTGTGGACAAATTGCCGCGACCGAAAACCATATACCTCAGCAACTCCACACAACTCACTCTCGGTGCCTACAAGATCACCCAGGTGACGTTTCTTCGCTTCTAAATTTTTTTATTAGCTTGGGGGGGGGAAGTACCTTTCCAGGAAGCTAGATGTATAGATCTAGTTGTGGTTGGTTTCATTAATTGTTGTTATGAGATTAATACTTTGCGCGTATGTATGAGTCTAGCCATGATGGAGAGCTCTGGCAACTATTTTGGTAGCATGATCACAGAAATCTGGAATTCTTTGTTTAGTAGCCCAGTGCCCTTTAACCAACCTGCAGGAAAAGGCTAAGGTTTCTCTTTTGAAGAGCTTGCCTAGAGCTTCACTCGTATCACCTTTGACCCTTGATCTCTAGTTTGTCTATTTCTTTCATCTGTGCCTTCAAGACTTACCATCTCCAGGTCTTTGAATATTCTTGACCCGGCTTCTTATATTCCAAGCTGTTTCCATTTTCCTATGGCTCAGATTGGGTATGGGTTTCAGGCTCTTAGAGTAGTGCTAAAAATTGGAATGAATTTGATCTGGTGCAAGAGCACGTTGAACTAGCATGCATGCCTGATGAGACCAGATTGTGGAGGCTGGAAAAAGGATTTTGCTAACTTCTAAAATTGTTTAAGGCATCTTGGATTGAAGCCGATCATCTGCGCTCAGTGCCTTTCAATTTGCAACTCTACTCTAAAAGTGGACCTCATGGTTGTATATGGCTGCAGAAGCTGCACAGGGATCTACCGCCGACACCTCTGTATGCGTTCGGGACAAGCCCTACAACTGCAACGTATCCAGGGCCAACACTGCGGGCAACACAGGGGTCAAAGTCGTACGTTCGGTTTGAAAACCATATCCAAGATGAGCAGCCAATGTTTACGGTGGACAGAACCATTCAGTGGGCGAATCCAAAGCGTGGAGGAGTACCAACAGTTACACATCTCCATGGTGGCGCGACAGAAAGTGCGTCGGACGGGAACCCAGATGCGTGGTACACAGCCAAGGGGGAGTATGGACCAGCTTACATCACACAAAACTACACCTATTCAAATGTTCAAAGACCCACAGCGTTGTGGTATCATGACCACGCTTTTGGAATCACGAGGCTGAACATTAATGCAGGCTTGGCTGGATTTTACATCGTAGAGTCACCCCCAGAGGAAAAAACTCCAGCATGGCTGCCCACGAAACAGTTCGAAGTAACCCTCGTCATAGGGGACAAGCAGTTCTTCCCCAACGGTTCTATCAATTTCCCCAGCATAGGAGATTCCCCCAAGATCCACCCCAACTGGTGCTCGGAGTATTATGCAGACACTATACTTGTGAATGGGAAGGTTTGGCCTTACCTCAACGTCCAGCCGCGGAAGTACCGATTCCGCCTCTTAAACGCTGCGAATGCTCGTGTGTTTGAGCTTTCGCTGAGTGATCAAAGACTCTCCTTTGTGAAGATCGGAACAGATGGCGGTCTCCTAGAAAAACCACAAAACCTGTCCACTGTACTCATTAGTCCTTCCGAACGCTTAGATTTCATAATTGATTTTTCTCTAGTTCCTGGTTGTCAGATTTTCATGAACAACTCCGGGGCAGCTCCCTATCCGGATGCAGAACCTGCTTTGAGCCCTGTTGGCACCAAATCAGTCATGAAATTCATAGTAAACAACCGAACTAAATACCCACTAAAAAACGATATTCCAATCCCATCTCAACTTAGAAAACCCGATCCCGTCATAAGCCTAAAAGATGCATATTGGCGGAAAGCCAATATGAAGGAGTTTGATGACAGTCAACAAAATCCCATACAAGATCTCCTAAACAATCTGACATGGACACAGCCTGTGTCCTTCTACCCTGTTGTGGGTTCCACAGAGGTTTGGGAGTTCATCGATTTCACACCGGACGCACACCCCATGCATGTCCACCTCATCCAGTTCCACTTTCTAAATCAACAGTCATTCAACCAGTCCCTGTATATGGAAGGTGGATGCTCATTACAAGTACCCTTTGATCCACACACCAACAACACCAACAACAACGCCACCACCAGCTGCTTCACTGAGGAACCCCAAGGTCCATTACCAAACCAGATCGGATGGAAAGACACAATGCTAGCTTTTCCATCTAGTGTCACCAGAATCGTCATCAAGTTTACCACCCAAGATGGCCGGCCATTTCCATTTGATCCAACACTAGGACCTGGATATGTGTGGCATTGTCACATCTCCGACCATGAAGACAACGATATGATGCGTCCATATAAGCTGGTCCATAATTCAACAAAACATTAGTGAATTGTTATATTGATTAGTACCCTTAATCTTCCATTAATTAATTTTACCAGCTGTGCAGCTCATTACAATTTACGGCCCTAAACATTCAGTTTGTCAATTTGATTGCAATTGACAACTTATTAGTTTTTAGGTGTAATATTTACTAGGTCATGAAAAGCTTAACATAACAATTTATGTTCCCCTATGTTTATTCACACTATTAGGAAACATAGGTCCAATTTTTTAACCCATTTCACTATGGCATCTCATAAAAGTGAAACGGGTTCATTACTTAGTGTTTTAGTTTAGTTCGATTTTATTTATGCTTAATTTGTTAAATTTCTTTTTTTGGTTAAAATTAGTTATAAATTAATAAATACAAATATCTATTTATTTCTTAAATGTAATTTTTTTGTATTAATTTATTTAATAAGGAATTTGGTATTCTTACAACATTTAAACACATTATAGGTTATATTGAATTTATTTTCAAAAATGAAAAGACCTTTTCAGAAAATTAAATGAAACTATTCTATAAAATAGTTTTTAATACAATTTACGATACCAAAAAATTATATGTGTTAATACTTTATATATATAATGTGTTTAATCATTTAAATATTACATGTTTAAATCAATTATTAATAAATTATAATTAATTTTGTACAATTTTTTATAATTCCATATATCCTTAAACTGTGAGAAAATATTATATTATATTACCTGTTATCATCAACAGTCAAATATTTTAGGAAAAAAAATTCAATTTTTTTTTAAATAGGCTTATTCACAAATTATGTATCTAAAACAAGGAAAAAAATTCAAGATGTATTGTTGAAATTTATTAAATAAAAAATTCAAATGCGTTTTTAATCAAATTAAATGGCTTTTTCTAATATTAAAAATATGTACATCTTGAAAAAAACTTTTAAAATGAATTTTTATTATTTATTTATTTATTTATTTATTTTGACACAGTATGTTGACTTTTGCATAACATTCATAATAAACAACATAATAAATATAACTATCACCCAATTTATTTCATATCAAATGAAGTAGTTGAATGTCAATGGCAATGGGTTATCACATTGGAGTCCAAAGTTTAAACTCCAATAAAACTTGAATGTGGTCAATGGTGTATCTTGAATGTGTATATCTTGAATGTGTAATCAACGTTGTATGTTGATTATATGATATTTTTGTTAATAATATAAATATTCAAATCAATATTTAATAAAAATATATAATAATTTTGAAATAATTTTTTCAAATAAAAATGCCATGTGTCAATTTTTAATGAATTCGCTTGTCCATACCTCTTGCCATCGATTACTAAGAGATGTGATGGATTCATTAGATTTCTAACTTAACAAATTACTGATGATTTCATTTAAATAATTAATGAAACTCTTAGTGAACTAGGGCACATCTCTATTAATGTCAATAGAATCACTTCTGCTAGAATCACACCTAATTGCAAGTCACTAATAACTCAACATTACCGATGACAATTTTATACTTGAATTTAAATAAACAATGCTACCTAGTGCTAAAGTTGATGATGTGTCATCTTACATGGCAAGCAGTTAAGATAATAATACTTTGTGTGGGTCCATAAAGTGGATGGCCTTGAGAACATGTATTTTGTGGGAGTGATCTTTGAAAACATGTGCTTTGTGGTGGTGATCTCCAGAATAACATACTTGGTAGGCTTGAACACTACCCATAAGAAATTGTAGGATCCCCGGTTGTCAATCATAAACTCACCTCAAACCCCAATTTCTGGGGATGTAGGCTATGGAGGGATGGTTTGTTGAGTAGATGATTGATGAAGACCAAAAGAGAATCTCCTTTAACTTTTATTTTGTATTTATATTGTAGAGATTTTTTTATTAATGGAAATTGTACATTCATACTTCATTTTTTTGGTTATGTTGTTCATTTCAAGTATGTCCATATTACTCATTTTCAGTTGTTAAAACATGCTTTTACCTGGTATGGAGTGACCAAGCAATCACAATTCCACTAATGGCAAAGAAAGTTTCAAATGATAAAATCCTTGATTGTCCAGAGATCTTTATCAGTAATTCATACTTGGAAATGGGTGGGTTATTTGTAGACTGAAGTCAAAGGGCTATATGAATCAAGTGGACTAGAAGGAAGCTGACTCGGTTAATTGATACTATGAATGGGTAAATATTTGAACTGAAAGGTGATAAACATGAAAAATTGGACAATATAAGACCAGGGCCTATTTTGATGCCACCACCTGAGCCTATCATTGATGGCTGACCAATCAAAAACAGTTATTTTCTTTTTCAAGGAATTTAAGAGTATTGTTTCTTTTGCATATTTACAGGCCCAAACCCAGTTTCCTACATAAAAGTTATACAGTATCAAAAGAACAGTGTACACGATATTTTACTGCTGCCAGTGGAGATACCCTAAGTAAGCTAAAATGGAGCTACTTTCAAGGGTTTTTTTCTACCATGGTGGAAAGTTGAAACTATTGAAACAGGGTTTTTTCTTTTCAATTTTGTCAAGTAGGTGGACCGGCAGTCATCCACGAGAGGAAGGAGCCAAATTTGGCTAGGAGTCAGACAGGACAGTAGAAGCTTCTCGGAATCCGTCAGACAGTACAGTAGAAACTTTTTGGAATTCTGGGCAGTTCTGGTGACCTGCATTCTCTAACTTTTTTTTCCGTCAAAAATGTAACAAATTCTTTGTATTTATTTCCCAAAAATATCCCTTTATACAATACACAATGGACTTTTTTTCTTGGCAGTGTCAAAATTTTGCCAAATAGAAAAGCACTGCATTGAAAGCGCTCATGTATTGGTCCTTCATAAGCTACCCCTTGTTCTTCACAATTCATTTTTAATCATTGAGTGTAGATTGCTTGTTGTGCAATATGAAAAAAATCATACTCAGACTAGGAAACCTAATTTGATTTACCATTTTTGAAGTTCGTGGGAAACATGAACTAATTAATGTATCTCACCTTACCTTAACAAAAAGATCTCTATTTATTTCTTTTTTTGGGTACAAATTCTCATGCCATGAATTTTGTCAAAAACATATTTTTTTGGAGATTCCCCAAATAGATATTTACTTTCATGTATTAAATTTTTTTGGAGATTTAAATCATCAAATTATTGGAAATACAAGGAATCTACTTTATCAAAACGTTTCTTTTTCGGAGATTTACTATCAACATCCACCCATAGTTTTTTGCCACTAAAACAAACTGCAGCTTAAAAGCAATAAGGATTAACCCAAAAGATAAAACAGACTAGCAGAGCCATTTGCAAATGCTCCAGAAGATAATATTGTTATATTCAATTAGCAGGTAATTTTGTACAAGCACATCAATCTCATGAGACTGTCACAAAATATTGATAGTGCATATAACCCACAGTATGGAAAAGAATTCACAGCAAGGAATTCACATAGTGTGGATCTCCTTACCACAATTTTCCTTGGGAAATATGCATTCTTACAGCATCATAGAAGGACAGAAGCAATAGAAAGATGCAATCTATCTGCAAGTTGTTATCTGCAAATTGCACATTGCCTACAATTTAGCATGCAACCCACTGCAAAACTACACATTTGACATATGTGTAGTTTTGCCAAAAATGTAAGCTCCTGCTGTATTTTACTGGTCTTGGGAACAAGCTGTTGGCTTCTGCATCAACATAATTTGCCCCTCATATTGCTTACACTGAAAAAGGCAGACCAGACTAGAAAAGGATGAAACAAATCTGCACCTGATCACTCACCAACACAGTTTTCCTTTCAAGAGTCAGTCTGTTGCCCTTGGTTTGTGGCATAAATGCATCCATGTTTTGAAGTAATGAATCTTCCCTTGGCCATTACCATTCACAGAAACCTCCTGAGGTACTCCTTCCTGTTTCTCAACAATGATAGCTGAATATTGAGAAACATCCAATTGATACAGACCTATGGCTGGATAAAATTTAGAGCTAGAGAGGCTCTCTTAACTTTTAGACAAAACAAATGTGACATATAATGAAGCTTTCTTTAGTACCAATTGAACAAAAACTCTTCAGGTTAGAAACTTGTGTAGAGACACTTGCATTACAAGTGACTCAAAATTTGGGGTTTATTGTCAGCCTGATCCATACAATGCATTATGAATGAGTTGATTTCAAAAGAGATGAACAGTGAATTGGACAAATTGCACCCCCTTGTAAGCCCAATTTTCATACCAGAATTAGGCCAATTCCACAACTTACAAGCAGGCCTCCAGATTTGGCTGAAACTCACATGGCTACCAATCACACTGCATATACCAAGGTTGGGTATTGTCTGTGTGACTTGTGTTATAAATACACAAAATAGTGGGAGTTCAGAAGCAGTTTTAACCCACCTTGTGAGAAGTTGGTTGCTGTTCAAAAATTAAACTTTGCATTTTGTTTTTCCATTGCAACTACTTCCTCAATTGAATGAAGAAACTGAAGCAGATCACATCGATCAGACTTTGCAGTTAAGTTGGCAAGATCCTGCACAATAATAATAAACAAGGTTGTGAACATCACTGTCAAATGCATCACATGCAAAAACACTGGAGACCACTATGTTTTCTTTAACAGCCAAAATCAGTATAAAAGGAGGATGAAGGTTTGAGGTCTTGAGGGAACGTTGAATTCTTACCATCATATGCTGCGAAGTGCTCAAGAAGTTTGCCTTGCACGAACTGTTTGCAAGAATGAGAGACCGCACAACAAGGGCAATACCAGGCATGGGCCATCCATATGGGGCCTCTAAATTTGCCACAATGCCATCTGGAAGAGTTGCACATATGATGGCTGTATCTGGTAGATATTCCAACACATACCTGGTCATCCAACATGCATACATGTATGTGTCAGTCAACAAAAATCCTCTCATTACTCTGAAGATAAGCTATTGAGGTACACAAGGTTAGAACCTTTGTGGACAAGCCATGCCCAAATATGGAAACACCAATGTCCCATAAAACAGATTCGTGTGCTGGTTACACATGCAGATTGGGAAAACACCTGTAGTGGTCAGAGGACATACATCAAGGGAGGGCCATGTACAGACCTACCCATTAGCAACATTCAGAGAAAGGTTAAAGAAGCAGATGTCACCTAGGATCCTGAGCTGCCAGTGCAAGAACTTCAGTCTTGAGCACATATATCCTGATGTGCTGTTGTACTTCAGTCACCAGGAACCCAATCTGCTTGCTGAGTTCTTCTGTTTCTTGAACCACTAGTGTGGCCGAATGGAAGCAACTGGCCACATCATGCAAAACATCATCTGTTCCCTGTCAGTGCCCTAACAGTGAAGTAGCCTTTGAATTATTGCTGTCAATTTGTTGAAGGAATATAATAAGTATCTATTGATTATACAGAAAATAAGAAGTGACTAGTCCAATGAGCAAGGGACTAAATGCAGAAGGAACATCAGGATGTTTAAGCAGACACATTTGAATTGAAACTGATTGATGAAGAAGAGAAAGATCACCTCCTCCTCTTGGCTTCAGACACAATATCATCAATTGGCACATCTTCTGGACTCAGCTGCAGTCACACAGCCATCCATCATCATGGTCTCCAGGAAGTAAATTTGATTGTTAGGTTGCCAAAAGGTCTGCATGATAATATGCAAAGGTACAGAAAAGAGATGGGTGCATACTACACACTAAAAGCCAAGCTTTGCTACTACACGATATGCATGTGAACACAAAAATGCTGGACAATAATACAGAGAGTGAGCTCAAATGGTTTGTATTAGTGAAGTTGGACATTATGAAGAATGAACAGTGAGATGAACCTGAGCATCTTCCAGGGCCATTGTGTTGGGATCCAATTTCAATTGGAGCTCATGCTCCACCAACCTTTCTTTATACTCTGAGTTTGCATGCTGACATATCGGCACATGTGTTGTGAGGTGTAATTCCACAAACCCTTCACTGGAGCTGACTACTTTGACTCCTCTCAGTCTCCAACGTTGCTCAAAGTCCTTAACCCTGCACACATAGCAGAGGCATTATTAGCATTCTTTTCAGTGCATTTCTCTCACCATGAGTCCCTTGGGATTATCAGAGTGGAACAAATGATATTGGAAATGGCCTACTCAAAACACTCAGTCAAATTGGGCTTGAAAGAGGTGAGGAGGTCGAAAAAGAATGATTTTAGAGATGGCAGAAATTCACAACCTGCCTTCAAATTCAATGCAACTTTGCAACTTGGCAACTTCATTTTCTTGCAAATCAATCTGACTTTGCAGATCCTCAATCTGCCGTCAACATACAATCAGAAACATTGGTTAGTATGGTGAAACATGTTCCAGAGGATAATAGGTTCGATGATTTTTGTTCAGATGACTCGCAGTAAGCAATTTTCGATGCAGACTTTTCAAAGCATCATCGGTCGAGACAATACCCTAAGCTTCTAAGAATTGCTGCAAATCTTCACAACCACGACAACCGATTCACTTGCGTATTTATACCCTACGTATGAGGATTGTCTGGTCGTCATACTGCTTTGGCACTGTGGAAACCAACGCCATATTCAACATCCTTGAAACATGCGTTCCATTTCGTAGGCCGTTAATCGCCTTCACAACAAGCTGGTGCTTGCAGCTCTGTCGACGAAATGCATCTAAAAGCCATGTTTGGAAAGAAAAGCGCAAAAACAAATGACAACCAGGCGGATGCCCAAATGTAGCAGAGGGAAAGCTCGGACATCAAACAATAGGAAGAAGCCATGGAGTTCTTTAGCAAGATCGCAAAAAAGAGGAATGCAAGACGGAATACGCACCTCGAGCCTGTAAATTTCTAACAGGAGCTCATCCTGCTCAATCGCCCTCCTCTGTTCTGCATTCAGCTGAATAACACCGCCCGTAACCTCATCGTCCTCTCCTCCATCGCTCACCATTGTTGGCTGCCCTTTCTTCCTGTCTGCCCTTTCTTCCACATTCAAGCGTTTCTCTGGTGTTTAGTACCTATGAGTGCTGCATCCGCATTTTCCCGCCCAGACTTCAAACAACGATACATCTCTTCAGGTTTTCAGGCCATTTTAAATAGCAGAATCGGCCGCCGTGCCCAATTCTGTCATTTCCTACCGACCTATCCCTTCGTTGCGAATTACTCCCTACCTAAGCTATTTTACGACCTGCTGCAGACCTTTACTCTAGGGTACCGACAGAGGCCTGAAACCAGCCCTACTGCTTCTTGAGTACATAACCAATTATAAGGAGCATCTCATTAACATCACAACACACCACTGGACAAGAGCTCCCCAGCTATGTCAGGTATCCTGTTGCATTGTGACATTTTCAGTCGTTCGTTGGCTGAATCTCATAACTCACCTCTTCAATGACCCATAACTCATAGGCTTGGTGCTCCTATACAGTTGTTATATTCAGTAATCAGTTCCAATGCCCTGATTATTATAAATAGTCGAGACACATGACCGTGCTCTCTGCTTAGGGTAAACCGGCCCATCACCGATTGTCTTCCTATGATCGAACACTTATTTATATCTTCATCATCTGTGCTTTATTTTGAGTGATTTAAAATGTCATGGGAGCGCTACCTCAAGCTCTAGAAATCATCTTTGAAGTGCAAAGGAAAAGGAGTAATGAGAAAATAATAAGAAGAAAAATAAGCTTTTCAACTTACAAAATGCATTTTTTTTCTTGTTTCTTCCTGTTTGGACCCCTTCTACTTTCAAACCTCGTAACTTTCTTATTTCTTACTCATGTAAATGATTTAAAGTGCTATAGGAGCACCATCTTACAAATCATTTTTGAACTCTAATAGCAACATACAAGGAAGTTTTTGGGTGTTCTGAAGCCAGCCTTTGTAGTGTTTGGTGGTTTTTTTTGAGTTCTTGACCCCCTTTACTTTGGGGGGTCGGAACTTTCTCATTTCTAATCCATTTTCGACTATTGTTAGTGTGTCAGATGTGCCAAGAGAAGGGGTTCAAGTTTTGTTTGGACACCAGAAACAACAGAGCGCTCCACTTGGAGCCAGCCTCCCCTGAGCGCCTAAGTGTTCGGTCACCAGTCGGTCTACCCTAGCTAGTCCTTAGAAAAGGTTCATACATGTTTCCAAGTTGTCTGTAATTGCAAAATCAGCTGCCATTGCCAATTCTTTTTTTCTGACTTTGCTGCATAAGGACAGACCTATGCTAGTTTATGACCTGGTAGAATTTTTGCATGTATGTGAAGGGCCCCTTACCGTCAATAAAATACCTGCCAAAACAGAGGATGGCACCTTGTGCATAAGGTTTCTCAAAGTGAGGAGTGCCTCGTAGCCTCAAATGAATCACTAGTTTGAGCCTATTGAGACGCTAGGAGGCAGCAGAATTCGCCTAAGTTACTTACAGTTGTGATTAGTAGATCATTTTTGCCAAGTTTTCACAGCCGCCCTGTTATCTCTGGCGTGCCCCTTGCTTCCCAGTTGTGTTGGTATGTCTGTGTATGGAATAGCAAAAAGGATATTACGACTGGCCATAAACTATGGCACAAATATTCCCATTAGCATGGTCCAGAAAATCCTTTTTTTGGAATATTCATACCATGGTTTATAGCCAATGGTTATAGCCTTTTTACTTATCCATATCTATGTGCTGATCTTTTGAGCTTTGAAGGTTTCTAGTTTGTACCAATTTTGGGTGGTTATCGGAAACAAGACTAGATAAGTGTTTTCCAGTTCTTGATTTCAAATGAACTTTTGGTCTTAGTTTTACCTCTTTTTTGTTTTTTTGGGGAACCTCTCGTCTAATCTTTAGACCAATTCTTTGGAATTTTAAAACTTTCATTTTTTGCCATTTTCATAAAGAATTTAGAACCAGTCTAATTTAAGAATAGGTTTGGCTCCACCTCCATTTCACACAACATAAACAAAATAAAAAATTTGTAGTATTAGTTTGTTCAAATTAGTGCACAAAATATTCAAAACAAAGATTATGTAATATTAATTATGTACAACCAATCAAATGCAATAACTTGCCTGAAATGTAGGGTCAATTTTTTAAAAATAAAGTTGTATTTACCACAATACTTGAACCAATTTAACATTATTTATATTAATTTCAGAAATGTTGAAGTTTTCACAAAATATTATTTTCTGAAAGAAAATTTAAAATCTAATAAAATATTTGAAATTGTAACATTTGTCAAAAAAGAATCCTCTAAATTAATCAATTATTTGATAAACATGTGTTGACATGGCCTACTTATTAGGTTCCAATGACAATTCCAACAAAACTTGGAACATCAAGTCGAGAGACCTTAGAAGTTAGAACCTAACCTATAACCTGGACCTGTCTAAGTCTAATAATCTGCCAACACTAGAATAAACCAATGTTGACTAGTTACTGATTTTCACATAACCATCAAGTAAATTGTTTTTCTTAATTTGGGTATCAATCAGGTTATAATATCAATATCAAAAAATTATTTGGTACCAATTAGGTTATCAATATCCTTTTTGGTACCAACCACCAAGTATGCATAAGGGCAGCTTTTCAAGTACCCAGTTGATAACCACTGGTTAAGCTGCTGATTATACACCACTTATAGGGATTTTTTTTTTTAATTAACTGGTTTGTTTAATCTTTTCTATCATAAAATGTTTAGTGTTTTCAAATTTATAACTTAACTGGATGATAAGGTCATCTGAGGAAGTTATTAGATTTTGAAAATTCAATACCAGACAGTTAGGTCATTAACCAATTATTTAAAAAATCAATAACCAACTGATAGGTCATTTAATAACCTAGCTGATAAGAGGGCCAAAACTCAACTGCTGGCCAACACTGGAGTAGACACCCAGCGGTTACCAGGGCGGATCTTAAGATCTTTAACTGCAATACTCAGAAAGTCAAAAAACCCAGTTCTAGTGGGTAACCAAAGTTCTCAAAGTTTTCAAACCACCGGAACCAACAGCTCTGATTGTGAACTATTTTTAAAACCAGAATCGGTGTAATGTGAATTTAGATTTTTTTTTCTTTCAATAAACATAGCCAATCCTCAATGAGATCTTTATGACACAGCACTAAAGGCTTCTGATTCAATTTGAGCAGTCTAGTTAGAGTGCATAACCTACATTCTTCTTTGTGGTTGCAACCAACTAGATGTAAGGGGCCGTGAATGAGATCTCAATGATGCTAAAACCATGTAATTGGATTTGGGCAACCTGGTTATGGAGCCCAACCTATGACCCTCATACAGTTGCTTAATTACCAGACACAACATACAGGCAACAAGGACCAGATCAAGAGACTTTTACTTGAAGAGATTTTCTCCATTACTTCTTTTCAATAGGATGCATTACACCTCATTGGACTGTTGATGTCCCATTTAAACTTTGGCACACAATACACATTATCAGTCAAAAAAACACTTCATCCAAGGCTTGTGCAACTTCCTGTGTCTATCTGTGTAAGAAACCATAAATGCTAATAGAAGAACAAGCTTACCCCACATACCCTCAGTGCACAACACAACAGGCTTCTTAACAAAAGGATGGTGCAGTTTTGAACCGAGTTATCTTCAAATATGTACTTCAAACATGTACCTCTTGGCAAATAGTGGATACCCTCTTCATCATGTCCAGAAACTTGCTGAAAAGGACATCTCTGTGACTACATACAGACAGTTCACAATGTCTACATCCCACCAATCATGCAGAAGTTGCAAAACAAAAGATGATCAAGCAGATAAACAATGTTGATCAACAATGTTTTTTCAACATGAGACACCTGAGAAACTAGCTGACTATTGACATCAGAAAAAAAAGGGCCTGGCCTTCTCGCGTGACTAATTCACCGATATCTCTGCTCTCAACTTCTATGTGCTTATTCATCATAGTACGACCTGCTTTCCACCAAAATACTGGAGGCTCAAACAATGATTTGAGTTGCTACTAAAAGAATGGAACTCCATTGAACTACTCTATCAACCCACAAATCAAACTGTCCAGGGAATCATCTCCTTTGAAACCTGCAATCCTGTGCCACTCTGAACATGAAATCATGATAACATGTCAGTTATAATGACAACCATTTGCAAATGGAATCTGATCCTCACACATCCAGGATTTCACAATACAAATATGAAATGGACCACAAGGAGCCTCTCAATGACCCATCTGCACAAGGGACAAAGCTCAACCCCGACAAACATCAACAAAATCATTAATATAAGCCATAAGAGTAAAAAGAGAGAAAGACGTACATTGAGGTTCATTGAGATAACGAATCGAGGAAGGGCAGGTCAATGCTGTACATAAACCAAGACCCTGCATCATAAGGATAGATTCTATCACTGACTGAAATGGATTCAGCAGGTAAGCTTAAAATATTCCACGTATGAAAGGAGGATGTCACAGAAAGGAAGATGTTAAAGAGGGTGGACATACTCGCTGGATCAGTGTTGATTTCTTTGGTTTGCCAGAGTACTTGTGGCCTGTGATCTTCATCCAATCCTCCTGAATTTCTTTTCTTGTAAGAACCAAATGAAGTTTTGGCAGCTTCAGTGGTGGAGGAGCAGGTTCTTCATTAGCCAGGCGCTGGGCAACCCGCTTGGAACGCTTAGTAGCCCCTTTAGCACAAGTTGTTGGGACTATTGCAGTCTCAGCAAGTACTGGATCAGTGCCACGATTTCTGCAAATAGACACCCAAAGGCGTGACCTCATGAGTACACCTTTTATGTTCCACTATGAGGATTTGCAACAAAGTCCATTTCATTCACTATGCCAGGGAGAGACAGCAGAACAAGCAACCTACCTGTAAAACCCAGTTCAACACCCCAGTTCAAACTGAAAGTTTCATTATCTCTTTACTGCACCCAGTAAATGCAAATAAGTTGCATAATAATTAGGTTCACAGACAAAGACATAACATAAAGCAGATCAAACTCAAAAGGACACGTTACAACCAAAAGCATCAAAGACTGAAACTCTAGCCCACTTCACACACCTTACTCGTACGTACAGAAATTATGAATACAATACATTTTATCATCAACCTGAATCCAAAAAGAGATGACCAAATAAGAAGATTGGAAATTACATCAGATCCAACATCCATCACCAACAGCAAAAAATAGGATACCCCAAAAATCAAAAACCACAGAAAGAAATGAGGACCAATGCACAGAAAAATGACAGATACAAATGTTCAGTGCCCTTCAACAGGAACATATAGAGTGATCAGCTAACATAACATACCCACTGACTTCATTACCTCTAGCAGTGGGTGGAGACCAACAGTAGATATTTATCAACAATCTGAGTTCCTGTCACAAGACTGGCAGTAACATAAAGACTCAACCATAATGCTTGCTAGCACATTGAAACATAAAACAGATGTAGATAACAAAGGGAGCTACAAAGCAAGGGCAACTAGAAGTAAAACCAAAAATGGAAAGAAGAGAAGTAAGAAACACCGCTGAAAGCTAGACCATGTTATTTTGAGGACAAAGTGGGGTTTGAAAATTTCCCCACTCAGAATTAAGAAACCCTTCATAGAATCCATTCTTTTAGTGCAGATGAAAGAGCAAACAGGGTCCTTTTTCTTTAAAGCAGACCTCCAGTTTGTTCACAAGATACTTTGGAGAATAGCCTTTACTCCTAAGATGACTAGTTAAGCTCATCAATTGGGCTGCAAATAACTCTTTTGCAGCTACAAAGATATAGTGCTTCCAGCACCCTCAAAATATCCTTAAAGCACACCACTTTAGCCACTGGAAATAACTTCTTGGAAACTGCAGAGGAAAATTCACAATAACACTTTGGAAACACCCATTCTGTCATTGGTTTTCATTCCAGACCAATGTGACAATGGTAGAATAGATAGCTGTATAGGTTGATAAGGAGCTAGCCCTTATCAGACCACACCATAACAGACACATATCAAGGACAGAAAATGCCTGGACATAGAAAACCAGTTTATGCTTAAAAGTCTGCCAAGAATCCCTTAAAAATGCATGGCAAAAGTGCTCTTCTATGCCTATCAGTCTGCATTGTGCAACCCCTTCCAGTGCAAAAAGTGTAAGAGATATGTGTCCTCCCAAAGTGTCAGAAATATAAATTTGGAGTCTCCCATGTGCTAGGATGGAAGCCAACCTCTCAGGATACAGGATTACTACTAGAGAACTCTCTCAACTGTGCAAGCAGATCTGCATTGTGGGTTAATAGCATACATTGGCAGTGGCCTCAACCACATGAGCAATCTGAACAGGGCTTCAAGTGAAATGCAGCACCACAGCCACAGCACTGCACCTTCACGAGTGTGACTAGTATGATTAGACAAAAAAAGCCTGGAAAGACTTCATTGCAATCACTTGTAGGATAGAGTAAGCAGAAGCTCTCAGAAACATGCAAAAGACACCAAGTTGACAAACATTCTTGTATTGATAAGAAGTACCTTGTCAATGACCGCAAGCCTCCTTCTAATTCTTCCTTAGGAACACTGAAGGTTCTGGGCAAGCGTCGTTGCCTCCTACGGGCAAGGGGTTGAGGCAACTGGGACAGGGGTTTTGACTCCAGCTGTTGCTGCTGCTGCTGTGGGCACTGCTGGTGTGCCCTCCAAGCCAAGGTGGTCTGTGCTACAGGTTGCTTACACCTTCGCATCCTTCCACCTTCAGCTTCTCCTCCTTGCACCACAGAATCTTTAACTGCGTTAAGAGCGACCTGCTTGTGCTCTACCTCATGTTCTTTGCGAGCTTTTTTCACCTCTGTCCGTTGCCGCTGATGCTGCTGCTTCTTCCCTTTAACTCTTTGATTGATAACCGTGGCCTCTGCCCCCTGTGAGTCAGCAGCTGCAGGCTCTTCTCCTTCTCCAAATCTTTCCTCAAATACCTCATGCTTTGGCACCTTTATACCATCCTCATCACTGGAATCCCTTCAACTAATGAGACATAGTGAGGCCAGGACAATACTTCTGTTGCAATCTACATTTTCTACACTGCAATTTCTTTGGATTTGCTCTTATGCTTGAAATTTTTGCAACACATCACATATTACAAAAACTGAAAAGCAGACACATTTTTTTCTGGGCAACTGAAGCTGTACCCTTTTCCAAGTTTCATACCAGCACCCTCCATTCCTTCATCATGCCGCCTCCACCCACCGTTTGCTACTCGGGAGCTGTAAGGAAATGATCCAAAGGACGACTGCGCATCAGAACCAAAAATGATTACACACCCTAGTTATAAGCCAAGAATTCAGGATGCAGCAACTCGACTCATCAACACAGTTTTTCACAAACCTGCTCAGTTCTCGTTGCCAATCCATGAATCTTCTCCTCCACACAACCCTTCACATTCCTGCTCTTGTTATCTGCATTTAGCAACATTCAAGACAAATCACAAATTCCACTTCTGCTTCATGCCTCTCTCTCTCTCTCCTTTGTTAACAAACCCATGGCCAAGTAGAGGCACATGCAACCTCACAACAACAACAACAAAACATGAAGTCCTGTCACAATTCTATTTGCCTGGACCACTGGTGAACCTGAATAGGGAAAGGGTGCTGCACTCAGGAGCCCATATGCCCTTGCAAGGCTCAGATCTATCGAACGATAAGAGCATATGGATCCTGGCTCAAGAATGACTAGGGCGTCTGCAACCAGGCGGGTAGAAGACACAGACAGATCAAAGGATTGCTGCGAGGATCCTAGAGCCCCAGCCGAAACAAAGTTTGAATCTTCCCAAGACCTCCCCCAAGGAGTGTGTAAAACGGCGGCAACAACAACAAGAAACGTGATCCAACACTTCAACTACCGGAATTTAGGGCCGACAACGGCGGCGCTTGATGGACTCCGAGTAAACAAAACAGAAGCGCAACGCGGCGACAACAATCATTCTACGTAAAACCCAGCAAAGCGATTCTAGAAGAAAACTTCTGTCATTCCATCTGCAAGCCACAAAACCGATTCTCATTCTGAAAGAGAGAGAGAGAGAGAGAATGACGATTCCCGGAAGAAACTTTCAGTCATTGGAGAAGCAAACCCCGCCCCCTCCCCCAAGGGCCAATCCAGACCTACGCAAAGCAAGACTAAGGCTGTGTGGATATGAGAAAGAACTGCGTCGGCAGCAAAAGGAAGAAGACCCGGGCATGTAGATTGTAAGGTAAGAAGAAATGTGATGCCACGATGGTTGTCACTTCCCGGGAGAAACTATCACTCTGCGAACAAAAAAACAAACAACCAAACAAAGCAAGAAAGCAAGCACACCACAAAATAAACAAAGGTCTCTAGAAGAAATGTGCGCAGTGCCCAAAAAAAAACAGGAATCAAGGACCCGGCCCCCTCAAACCTGAAAGTAACGCAGCGCACTTCATTACACATCAAAGAAGAAAAACACGACGAGCACCAAAGCAAGGCACACACGCAACGAAGACAACTGCCTTTTTCCAACTCTCAAAGAAATGAAGTACTCGGAAGTCTCCTTCTCGGAGAACCATTTTCTGGATCCTAACTCAAACTCAAACCAAAAAAGAAGACGCAACATCCAAAGACCACAGACAAGGTCAAACCAGACTTACGCTTGCTGAACCCACTCCAGATCCTCAAATGCGTGCACCCCTTGAGGCAAATAACTGGAAGAAAATTGCTGCAGCAGGAGGAACAGGAAGGAGAAATGGGAACAATCGGTAGGGGGAGCAACTTTCTCTCCAGGGAACCCAACAAAGCCCACGGCTTCTGAAGAGGAAATTAGTGCAAAAAAGAAAAACTGAAAACCCAGAATCCGCCGACACAAGCTTTTGGGCCGGCAGCAATGGCGAGCAAAAATCTGTGGAGAGTAGAAGCAAGAAGAGAGAGGGAGAAGAAGAAATGAGCACGAAGAAGATAAGAAAGAGACGGTTGTGGCGCAAGCATGGTGATGAAGGCGTGGAAGCTGGCTGCTGCTGCTGCTGCTGTGACAAATCCTAAACTATTTTGCCGTCGCTGCTTCCCTCTGTTGGCAATCCTTGCAGAAGGATCTGCAGATTGCGTGTGCGCAGACAATGCAAGGGAAGAGAAGCGAGAACGAGTGTTCTTCCACTGAGTGTTGTTGGCGGAGTCGCGAAACAAGCCCCAAGGGTCCTCGGGGGGAGAGAAGGGACGGAGTAGGTACGCAGGTACCTGCGGAAACGTCGGGCATGCAGGAAAGCGGGACAGAATTGGAGGGTGGGTAAGTGGGTAGGTAGGTACTACGCTTTACGTGGCGACCACGACGGTGGACAGTGAAGGGCTTTAAGTAGTTCCGCCCCCAGAAATGGGGAACGTTATTTAAGCAACCGGCCTTTCCATTCAATGGGATCGGTCTCACAGGGGCAGCCCTAAGACATCGAGAACCCTTTAAAGTGTAGGGTGACACCTGATGAGGCCCGCGGCGGGGCAATAAAGGGCGTTACTAGAATCGGACCAGCACTTGACTACCATAGTACCTTGACAGCTTCCACACCAATTAATATTATTTTTCAAAAAATGTTGAGATTTTCAAAAAAAAATTCTGCAAAGAAGAAATTTTTGTGAAGGAAATTATTGAATCTTTGGGAATATTCTATTTGTCGATATGAAAACTTCAGAATTAATTAATTATTCAACAAGCATGTGTCGAAGTTGCCAAGATATCAAAGTATTACCTGACCCCGGCCCTACTGCAGCTACTGCCCGCATCCAATCTCCATTCCCATTATGCCCTTATCCTAGGGCCTCACTCACCTAAAGACATAGGCTGAAATTTTCTTTCCGCCTCAAAACAGGCACAATTTCAGCAAGTTGATGGATGAGATGTATATCACCACCATAAAAACAGAAGAACCCACCTTCAAAAATGGAAGATCCTGTAACACAACGAAATAGCCTGCCCCTGAATGTATTATGGCCCTTTGGGGAGAGCAGATTTTTCCTCATAACATGCCCATGCCCTTCAGACTACAACAATTCCACCTGGTCTTTACAGCAATCCTTTTGGACATTGAAGTTCTTTGTAAAAGAGCCTAAACATCCAGTGTGGAAGCTGTCAAGGCACTGTGGTAGCCAAAACCAGTGTTGGCCGGATATCAAATTTCAGAGTTAATTCCAGGATATCAATAAGGCATTTTATGTTAAAAAATATAATAGATGGATATACATTGAAAAATTTCAACAATTTATTTGTAAAGATGGATATGGATTTTAGTTTAATTTAGATCTTTCAGTGGATATGAATTTGTTCATTATGAATTTCAAACAAACTACAGATACGCACAAAGGTTATGCATATTCAAATTTTATTTGATATGAATTTAGGTTTAATTTAGATCCATTTGTGGATATGAATTTCACTACAGATACATATAGAGGTTATGCATATTTGAAAAATCAATATGATCACATTTTTTTCCACTCGCCTAAAGCACATTCTTAACCCAAAATAACTTGTGGGGGAAGTGAACCCCAGTTCTAAAATTTGAGAACTCTGAGCTACCTGCCCCACCAACACCCAAACCGCACCCCAATAATCCCATGCAAAAACCCATATAGAAACCCAGTAGGTTGCCATGCCATAATGTCCAACTCTTATGAATTGATTTTCTCCAAGCCAAGTTCTTTCAAAGCTTTCTAGTGAGAAAACATGTCGCACATATTTGAAAATCTTAGTGACAACAAAATGAAAAGTGCAACAAAAAATTTCATTTTTGTTGAAAAAAAAAAACAAGGAAAAATCAAAAAGTTGATGAATACTTGTGCTAATCACCATCAACATTCTGATCTTCAAAATACTATACCCTTCAACTTTCAAGGTCTTATTTGGCATGCAATTAACCCACATATCATTAGGCCAATTTTTAACAATTGTGATAATCTTATCCAAGTTTTCCACTTGGAAATGACATCTCCGCAAAGTTGTCAATCCTCTAACAAGACTAAATATTACTTATGTTTCAATTTGTGACCCTAGGATGCCAAGAATATGTTAGGGCATAAATGCCACATTCGAAAATTGCCCTTCATGGTTGCACCACTAAGCAAGAAGATCTTCACATGTAGCAAAAGGTATGGATAACCTCCTAAATAAAGATAACTTTCCAATGACAAGTGTTTGAGAAGACTCTTCAAAAGATGCATTAACCCCAAAGAAGTTACTTTCACCTTTAGGCTTATCACCATGACCAAAAGAAATGCATGCCTTAATAGTAAGGTTTAGGGTTTCAAAATAGGTCGTGAAAAGGGGACTACAACTTTCAAATCATACTTAGAAACAAATCAGATTACATCCCCAAGTCCCACCAAATTTTCAACAAGTCATAGTGATTTGAATCAAGGATCCAACATAATAGCAAGCATGTTATGAACCCAGTCTACATCAAAAAAATTCAAAAACTTGAAAAAAGGTTTAAAAACCTTCACAACTTCTTCCTGCATCTTTCTTTGGAAGGAGATGAGGTCAAAATCAAATTGATCCAAAACCTTTATCCCATCTAAAACTTGCACCATTTCAACCAGTTCAAATTCTAGCTTGATAGTTAATGTGATGGAAGTAGTTAAAGCATCAAACAGTAACTAATGACCACGGAACTGATTCATAACACAAGTTGTGACCATAGGGTTCAGGCATGATATGACTACTACAATGGCCCACACTTGGGCTTTTGGAACCCTTCGTTGTAAAGTGATAATTTTATGCCTTCCATAACATGTGATAATTGTTTGCTTGAATTCCAAAATTTCTTCAAACATGATGACTTTGAATTCATGTGTCCCTTTCTCGGATTTTTTTGTCCATGTAATCGTCTTTTATAAAGCAGCTTGTGCTCCTTCACACTCATTTGCACCAAACCCTTAGAAATTTTGTCATCATTAGTAACATACTAGCATGCTTTAAACATCACATTATCAAAACAAGTACCTTCAGAAACCTTGAAAACCGTCAAAAGTTGATAATCAATGATGGAGCGAATGTAAATGCCATGGTTGTCAAATTGTTGCCCTCATTTTTCACAAACTATGCAATCACATGATGCACAACCCAAATTTTGAAAGTAGTGATTCAAGTTGAATAGCCATACTCTGCCCATTTGTTTCATTCACTTCAAATAAGCCCACAGTAACATGCATAAAGGTCCAAAATTCATTTAAAAAAATAATCACAATGGCAAAAGTGTCCACACCACCCCTAGACATCCAAAGATTAAAACTTGTAAAAATAGTGGCTACAAATGCAAGGTTTGGAAGTACATGCAAGTTTAAAGTTTTTTTTACCATTGTAGGAAGCACTCATCCACAAGCATAGCCTGAGAAAGAAATGAAACTCGAGAACATGGAGTAAAACTAACCTTCTTAAGCATATATTTTCTATAGTGGAAAACACCTAATATCCTTTATAAACATAAAACACCAGATCTTCAATAAACATGTGTTGTACCTCATCATTCTTTTTGTATGGGTTGTGGACCCAGAACAAGTGGTAATTGCAAAACTAGAAAGCCCGGTCCTTTTCTTCCCTCTTTGTTGAATATGATATGCATCAACAATTGTTGCTTTTTATTATTATTTTTATAGTGCAAACAACCTGGGATGCATAGTATCAATATGAGTCTTCATGGGAGTAATTCCATTGATCTTATTATACTTAATCAAGCCTTTCCTAAAAACAAAACTTTGGGATAGAATAGTACTTGATGTTTTCCCCAATCTACAAATTATACATCATAGCATTTGCGAATTTTCAAGATCCATGAGCAAATTATCATTCACAACAAAGAATCCCTAGCAAATTGAACTTCGGTGGTGTGGTTTCCAAAGTGCAACTTGAACTTATATAGCTACAAGTTGTAGTACCTCATTTTCCAATGAATTACCAAGTATTGGCCGCACATTTTCCATATTTGGATTATTTGTGGCCACATCTTCACATGCAAGTGGTCCATCAACACCACCAACCTCTCAACAACAATAATTTCCTCTCCTATATCCATGGTGCACACTACATGTTGCAAATAATTTAGTTGAACCCAACACTACAATAGATTTTTATTGAGTTGTAACAAAGTTCTAATTGCAACAAAATATGTAAATTGAATCTATCAATGCAAGCTAGAACAACACTATTGCAACCAAGTTATAAACTAATATAACTAAGTTGTTTGCCAAACCTTTAAACCTAATAGTCAATGCAAATTATAACCAAATTTTACAACCAAACTTCAACTTGTAAAAAAGCTCCAATTTGTAATAAAATCTTTGAACCCCAGTCAATGCAAGCTACAACCAAAATACGAATTGCAAGCAAATTACGATTTACAACCAAACTATTACAAAATATTTAAACTGTAATTAGGGCAAGCTAAAACCAAAATACAAGTTGCAAGCAAGCTACAAGCTATAACCAAACTATTGTAGGCTATAAGTTGTAACCAATTATTACATGTTTTAACCAAACTACTACAAGCTCCAAGCTATAAGTTGCAACCAAACTATGGTCTACTACACACTCTAACTAGACTATTGAATGTTACACCAAACTATTACAAACTACATGTTGTAACCAAATTGCTCCATGCTGCATGATGCGCTCCCAAGTCACGGGGTGAAACCCACTTAAGGGTTTCACAAAGTCAAGTTGTGGAAAGTTGAACTTGGTAGCACGCTCCCGGCTTCCAACTCTAGAAAGGGGTAGAGGGTTGAGTTGGGAGCCCCGGGATTAGACTAGGAAGAGGGACTAGC
>Ga0116227_10001224_pt1 | contig 56431 bp, 23 predicted proteins | sample S1TSphgellanicum_FD_89693 | JGI IMG/M metagenome (GOLD analysis project Ga0116227, IMG submission 89693) | Host-associated microbial communities from peat moss isolated from Minnesota, USA - S1T2_Fb - Sphagnum magellanicum MG | ecosystem: Host-associated > Plants > Peat moss > Unclassified...
GGAAGCCCAAAGAAGCAAGAATTTTAAAGAATTTAAAAAAAATTTATAGATCAACCAGTGTAATTTGGTAAACATTCGCGGGTAAAGAATGTTATGACAAGGTGCTAAATGAAGAATTTTAAAAAATTTTAATGTGCAAAATGAAGAATGTCATAACTATGATTTCAAAAAGTACTCCAAAAGTATCCCCAAAAAAATTTCATTTTCCAAAAGGTTGGGGATGATTTTTGTTATGGAAAAAAAATTATTGACAAAAAAAAAGTTATCATGATTTTCACCATATCAATATTGAGGTGCTTGCAAAAATAATTTGAGTTTGCAAAAGAATTTCATCTACTTTCATGTACTTGTCATGTACTTGTCAAATTGCCACAATGCAAGGTCCAATTCAAGTACTTGCAAGTAGCTTCAAAAACCACAAGATTATCAATGCAACTTTAGAATTCAATGTCAAAACTAGTTAAGAAATAATTTACCAAAAAATATTTACATGATCTTCATAAAGTCTTCTACTTGTTGTATGTTTTATTCAAAGACCCCAATTTTTCCATTGCTACATTATTTTTTGTGTATACTTTATGTTACCTCCACTTGGGTAAAGTCTGAACAAACTTAACACCACCATTCATTCCAACATCAAATTCATGGTTATTGCATATAACCATACTCTGCATTTCAGAATACATTGTAAAAAACTCCAAAGACAAGATTATAATTCATTTCATCATACTACAAAAAAATCACACAAAAGATGAACATCAAATTCATTGTATAAGTTTTTACTTCTCTATATTCTTGAAAACATGAATCCAAATTACATCATAATCCCATGTTTTGTTGAAAAAAATCCAAAACAACACTTAAAATTTGTGTTATATCAAAACATAATCTGTGGTTTTCTATTACAAGTACCTACAACTCCTCCTACTCTTGTCCAAAACTTTGTGTCCCATCTTCTCTCCTCTTTGTTCTCTAGAACTCTCACCTTTTGAACTATTCTAAATCACATCATCATGATCAAAACAACAAGAATTCAAAATTCAAACTAAGAAAGTTCCCAAATTAGTTCGTATCCTAAATGCCTTGTTCATCCAAAATCACATGCTCATCCTACCCCTTTAACATTACCCCTTTTGTACTTTGGATTCCATCCCCAAAATCCTTGTAAATGATAGAAATGAAATGAGAGTATTCTATATCCTTTCAAACATTTATTTCCCCTACTATAGTTCTATAATCCTAATTTACATAGAAACTAATGGTTCTATATCTATGTTTTGCTCTACAATTCCAATCTCTTCCCCCACTAATTTAGTTTGTGGTTTTATTTCTAGATGCTATATCTTGGATATCTCTTCTTTTGGTGTTGGAATAGCTTCCACCTTTTCTTGTTCCTGAATTCCTTTTGGTTTTTTTTCTTCCTGACCCTCTCCTTTAAGGTCTTGTGGTATTTTTGGCTATACTTCCTCCTCCTGAGTTGTTCCACTTTTTTGAGGTTTTGTGATTCTTCAATCTGTACTTCCTCCTTCAGAGTTGTTCCATTAAGCCATGTTTATGCTTCTTCATCTTGGTTTGATTCCTTTGTACTTGTTGGATTGCCACATATGAAACCTGGAAAATTCTTTTGATAAACTTCCAACTTGTACTTTAAAATTCTTTCATTAGTTCTATGCTTAGCCAAATTCTTCTTTAATTCCTTTGGAAAATATTCCTCTACAACCTCCCACCATTCTTCAGATTCTGCTTCAGAGTCCATCTTGTTTTTTGTCCTCATTAGGGTATAGTACTACAACATTTGTTCATAATCTTTTAGTCTTTTCTTAATACCAACTGGATCTAAACTCTTCTTTTATTCCTATGCCTCCTTTAATTGTGCTTATAGGTGTTGCAAATTTTTTTGGTATTTCTTTTTTGTCCTCCATTAATTGCTCTCTTTTTGTTTTTTTGTTTTTTTCTACACTTTTCAAATTACAACAGAGATACATTTTTCAGATTTATTAATTCCAATTCTATTAGAACATTCTCCTTCTATTTCTTTTATTTAATTAATGCTTTCACCTAACTATCCAAAGCCTTTTATTGTTCCATGAAGAAACAATGTTTCTGTCCATTTCTTTTTTACGATTTCTTAGATTTTAGCCTTCTACCTTAAAGTTTGCAAATTTTCATCTTGCGATTTCAGCCATGCTACGCTACCCTTGAGCTCTTCATTCTCATCCTATAGTTTCTTAATGAACACTTTATTTTTCTACTCAACATCTACCCTATTCTTCCTCCAGATTTCCACATTATGCTTGTACCCCTTCTAGAAATCTCTTTCCCTATCCAATTCCTCCGCTAACACTGTCTTCTCCTTCTCTCTTGTAGCGAATATGTTCTTTAGAATGTTTACCTCCAGAGTCAAATTCCCCATATTCAGAGTCATAATTACCATGGTCTGAAATAACTTAGTTACCTTATCTGCTTCCATTATATCTATAGCTACCTCTTCCATAGATTTTGGTGTACTTGTCTATGTCATAGGATCTCTAGATCCTTCTGTAGATGATCCTAGCTCATGTACCATTTTTTTCCCTAGTTCAAATTCAAATGGGAATCCCTCTGTAGATCCTGGCCTACTTGGTGGTACTTGTAGTTTTGCTAGTTTGAACTTTTCAAAAGCAGGTTGTGTCGCCACTCTCGCTATTTGCAGTTCAGTAGCATGTAAACCTTCTTGTGTCTGCTATTGTTGCTATTGTAAATGTTGCTATAAATGTTGAAAATGTTTCGAACTTGCAGTGGTTTCCATCCAATCTTCACATACATCTCCTTCAAAGTGTAGATGATCTTCACCCTTTGGAAACCTTATGTCATGTTCCCTTTTAACTCCCTAGCTCTGTTTTGTTAGTTGTTCCTCCTGTGGCGATGTCACCTATGGTATCTCTTGCCTCTGCTCCTTCGGTTGTCTTTCTTGTGGATATGTCATTTGTGGTACTATTGTAGTTTGTTTAATTACCTATACCACTATTGGCACTATAGATGGTTCCACTCTACCCCTCAACATTTTTTATGCCTTCAAATTTATGTTTTCCTATGCCCTCTTCACTCTTGAGCCTAAGGTTCCTCCTTCAACTTTGTTTTTCCTCTTAAGAGCACTTCTTGGAGAGTCTATTGCAACTTTCTTTCTGTGTTCCAATGTTGTTTACATTTTCTCCTTAGTTTTTTTAACCTTGGCTAGTGGTTTTTGTGGATTATCCTTTTGATGCACAAACAAATACTGAAAGATTTTTACTAATACCAAGGTAGATTGATAGGTATCTTTCTTATCCCCCTTCTTCTCCTTAACATACTTTACCACCTATCCAGTTCACTACAAAGACTGTTGAATATAATCTATGCCCAATCTACCTTTTGCCCCTTTTTTGCTCTCAACAATGTAATAACATTTTTGTTGCAAAAATATTGTACTTTTTCCCTCTAATAAATGACAGATATAATGGCAAGATATTTAACAAATATGGTAAACCTAGACTCTTTGCATTCCATTGATTTGTAGAAGAATTTGTAGGTGCAAGTCTACAACTTTGTAATGCCTAAATTATTAATGACTTACTAACCTGTCCTTTTAGTTCTTCTACATACCTTTTTGCACACACTCCAAAAACATTTACAATCAGTTGTTTGTTGATTACATACATCTTATCCTTATACCCAAAGTAAATATCTTTTTCCGAGAATGTAGCTATGTTTAGGATTGCGCATCTTCTCTTTGTTCCCACTTCCACTTCACACTACTCCACCTCCATCACCCTTCGTTATGCTTCTGCCATTGTCTACACCTTTATGGCTTATTGTACTTTCAATTGCATTTCTGTGGATAGCTATTCTTCCTTCACAACAATGTTTTCCTCCCTTGCGTCTATTTGCACTAACTCTACCTCCACAAAATGTTGTTTTTCAACTTCATCTTCCTCCGATTGTTCAATGCACACCAGATCTATTGATGTAGCTCCTAGTCTTGTTTGCTCTCTTGCATGGCAACGTCATCTACTTTTGCACCAAAACTTAATTCTAGATGTTCTAGTTGTATTTATGTTTTGAATTATCATTTGTGCAAATTGTATCTTCTCATTATATGCATTCCTTTTTGCACATTCCGAAGATGATGATGAGTGCGACGATGACCTTATAGCCAATAGTTAAACATTGAACATTCCTTTTCATTCTATTCTTTTCAACTCTTCTTCTACTTTTGTTTTTTTCAATAACTCTGCTTCCTCCTCCTGCATTCGTCTATGTTCATTCCTCTACAATTCCTTTTCCCTTGCTATTCGTTATAGTTTTTCAATTCCACTTTCTACACTCATACTGTTTTGAACTCCAAAACTTCAAAAATGCATATAACTTCCAACAACAAATGTAAATTGATTTCAACAATTATTTCGTTTTTTCTCATCCTTGAACATCTTGCCCATCACATTCATTTTTTCATTTGCCTGCCATCTTTTAATTAATGCACGATCCTCAAAATTAATACGGCCCATCACTATAAGTTTATGTGCCCTTTGTATAACCACATGGAAACACTTAATATCATCATTATGAACAAACATTTTAAATTTCATCTTTCGATTATTCCACATTTGTAATCTCCCTACATTATCTATACTGATTCCACTTCGATCGCCATGTACACCTTCTATTGATTATGCCCATTTATTTGCTAATTGTGAAAACACATCTGGTGATTGTATCGATTTTTCTAATGATTGTGCCCACAATTTTGATGATTGTGCGAATACTCCTAATCACTTAATGAATACTACTGTTAATTCGACCAATATGTTTGACATATCATATTTAGATCTTTACATCCTAAATCCTACACTTTTGCAATTATTGTTCATTTATAAATAAAAAATAAAGACTATGTTCACCACTGGATCTGTGATCTATTCTTTATTTCCAACATTTTTCATTTGTGGTTTCTATATTTCACATCCTTCATTGTCCTCCTCTGTGTTAGAATTCACCTTTCAAACTCCACTTGCATTATGTTCCCAATATATTGACATCTATTATTCTATTTTCTAAACTTTAGATTCCATGTATTTATAAGGTTTGAACTTATTTGCATTGACCAACACAAGGTTAGTTTCAAACTTTTCAATGGTCACTAATAATAGAGTGTTATTTTGCAACACATATTGTACTATGTACGGTCCAAACCATTTCCTAGTAAATTTCCCTAGGTGTGATTTATTGTCCTTTGGAAACCACAAAACATAATCACCAAATTAAATTGTTTTTCCAGATTCTTTTGTTGATTCCATAATGCTCTATTCTAGTGCTGAATTTTTGCAATTTCTACAGCTTACATTTTAGTTTCCTGCAACTTCTTGAATTCTATAATTTTGTTAGTAGAAACTCTCATTGTTATATTGTATCTCTCATTTCCACTAGTAGTTGGAATGATGTACTTTCTGGGCATTAATGGATGTAATCCATATATTAATTGATATGGTCTATACCTTGTTATTACTTTGTATGCACTTCTGTATGAAAATAACATTGTAGACAAGTGTTCATCCCAATTTGTTCTATTTTCACTAACTAACTTAATCAATAGTGTCCTAAGTACCTTGTTAGTAAATTTAGCATGCCCATTCCCTTGAGGATAATAAGTTGTAGAACTCACATGTTTCATTAGAAAATGATCTGTTAAATACTTGATGGCATCATTAATAAAATGAATTCCTTGATCTATGACTATAGTTAAAGGACATCTAAACTTGGTTAATATGCACTCATACATATATTTTATTATGATTGCTGTTGTATTAGTTCTCAATGCTTTTACTTCCACCCACTTAGTAGCATAATTTGTGGCAACAAGAATATATTTGTTTCCTGTATATCTTTTTGTTGGCTTAATTGGCCCCACAAAATCAAGTCCCCATTTTATAAATGGTTCCTTTAGAAGATTGGTGACTAGCTTTGCAAGACTTTGAGTTGCCAATCCTCCTATTCTTTGACATGCATAATAAGATTTGCAATAATTATGCACATTCGTGTATATAGTTGGCCACCAATATCCAACATCCAATATTTTCCTTTGTGTCATTTTAGTTGCAAAATGCCCTCTTGAAGGTCTTTCATGTAGTTCTTTCATCACCATCTATACTTTTATTATTGTCAAACATTGTTACAATTTGTTGTCTTAGCCCATTTTGTACAATTCACCATTCTTCAATGTAAAATTTTTTGTTCTCTTGACCAATCTTTGCTTTTGTTACATCCATAACGTGCCCTCAAGTTGTCTTGTTTTCAAATTTTTTTTACATCATTCATCCATAAGTGAAATTAAATTTTTTGTAGAATATTTCACATTACTGTAATAATAGATTTGCATTTCACATGCCAATGTTCACAATTCCTTTCTTAAGTTTCAACAAACTTAGCACTACCCTTCATTCTAACATCAAATTCATGGTTATTGCATATAACGAAAATCTATATTTTAAAATACATTGTAAAAAACTCCAACAACAAGATTACAATTCATTTCATCATAATTTGATACTACAAAATTCCACACAAAAGATGAACATAAAATTCACTATAAAATTTTGTGCTTCTTTGTATTATTGAAAACATGAATCCAGATTATAGCATAATCCCATGTTTCGTTGAAAAAAAATCTAAACGACATTCAAAATTTGTACTATATCAAAATAGAGTCTATGGTTTTCTACTACAAGTACCTATAGGTCCTCCTACTCTTTTCCAAATCTTCATGTCTCATCTTTTCTCCTCAATCTCCAAAACTCTCACCTTTTGAACTATCCCAAGTCACATCATCATGGTCAAAACAACAAAAAATCAAAAGTTCCTTGATTAGTTCATATCCTAATTTCCTTGTTTCCAAAATCACATACTCATCCTACCCCCTTAATACTCCACTCCCTCTAGTTGTAGAAGAAGTAAAATTGAATGTTGATTTGGACCAATTGATGCTCAATTGCTTAGAGTTGGCTCACTTTTTGCTTTTTCATGGGTTCATCAATATTGCAACTTGCCACAAAGCTTTGTATATAATCTCTAGCCCTATCTTTTGAGTTGAGTAGGACAAGACTTACTCTTCCGAAAGCCCACTTTGAACAACTTTAAATCCACCTAGGTGGGAGTGCATCCACTACATTTTTCATTTGATTTCCAAATGGATATTTGTAGCCTATGATGAGTTCCAAATGATGAAGATGTGCTGTTGCTGGCTTGTCAAAGGAATCCACACCCACTTTCAACAAAACTTGGAAGAGCTTAGTTCCATGTCAGCTACCACCAAAAGAATTATCACCTTTTCCAAATAGGAAAAAAAAAGGAAAATGTAGGACTTGGACACCATATTCATATTATTTCTTCTTTTTTATGGTCTTGCCACATTTGTTTTCCTTTTTTTTTAGCTTTGCATAGTTCGAATGATGGAAATTGAAAGAAAAACAAGAGTGTGGTAAAAACACAAATGAATATGTTAAGAATATATAACTACTTGTGTTGCATTGTTGCTTTGCAAACTATAGTCATGCCATTCGCACCCATCGGTCTCCCTCACAAACCCTAAATAGTTTAACAGAATCATGTTAATCCTAACTTGATAGTTCAATGAATTCCATTAATGATGTCATTTCATTTGGTGACCATCATCATCAACTCATCAAAATTAAAGGAATAAAGTCTCAGTAAAAGGTTGCCCACCTTGACATCTTTGTAGCATGCATTTTAGAAAAAAATCAATCAATCCAACAAAAAATACATGAGATGTGGACTTTTGAAATTAAGGTCTAATTTTGGGCCTTTAAAAATCCCTATCTTTTTGTTGGTTCAAGCTTTTGTGAAGTTTTTTTCAATTTTTTTTTGTTTATCTAACATGAATCATATATTGAATACGATCAAGACATCTTGAAATGAAATGATATTGAAAAGTGCATTTGAATGTCAATGCAAATTCCAAATTAAAGTCCATATCTTCACTCCAAAAGTCCATTACTCTAGTTGAAAACCTTAATTTATATATATTTTTGTCACATTGATGATTTTACCATACATTTGTGGCATTTGAATAGAGTGCATTTTGTAGAAAGTCCATAAGGACACAAAAAAATGTGCCATTGTAGCTTGCGTCTACCCATGTTGTTGCACAAGCTCCTTGTCGGTGAAACATGTAGATGCACTATAACCAAATAATGCTTTAGCCTCCATCATCATGGATCTGCCATATTTGAACATGATTGGCAATAAGAAACAAGGTGTCAGGTTTAAAGGTAAATTGGGACCATTTTGAACACATGATGTGTTTGAGTTTAGTTTCAGTCCTATTGAAATTGGACCACTACTACAAAACGTGGGTGTAGTTCATTAGTCCCCGTTCCCTAAACTAATGAATTCACTGTTTTCCAACTAATGTTCATTTATTAAAACCAATGAATTCATTCAAAATCTAGTGAAATCACTTGGCATGTAAAGACACCTTTTGTTGTAGTGGATGTCCTTGTTTCTTGGGTCTTCAAGAGGTGGTGTGTGAATGGAAGTGGTTCAAATCATATGCGATAATTGTTTCTTGGGGCTAGTTGGTAGTGATGTAACCTAGCTCTCCACAATACATGCTTAGTTTATTCACAGTCATCATCGTTTATCTTATTCCATGAGTGGTTTGAATCCTCTCCAATCAATTTGCATGGGATCATCCTTTGATGTAGATGTTGTTGATGGAGACGACATAGTAGGTGCAAATTTTTTTGGGACTATTAGTGATTCCCATCGCTTTTCTTGTTGATGTTTAAAAAGTTTGTTATAGTAATGAACAATTTAAGCAATCAGGTGAAAGCAAGTTACAATGGTTCATTTTTGGACGATTTAAAACTCCCTACAAGTCCTTAAAAAATTCATAAAAAATGTTCAAATGGACATGGTTGTTACTTTTTAAAATGTCATTATTGTAATCTTTGATTAATAAATGTTCAATCACTTAAAAATCCTCACAAATCTACATCAACATTTACATTAATAGAAGATGATGCCATTTTTAAATTTGGAAGTCCCAAAAGGACAACTCACAAAGTCCATATGATTATTGCCCCATGTAAATTTTTTTTAAAATATGTTTTTGGGACAAAGAAATTGAAAAAACAAACAAAAATTACAATTCATAGGGCTTATGAAAATATGGTCCAATTTCAACCATTCAAAACTCCTTAACTATTAAATGGTTAAGGCTTTCAAAAAAACAATCGTCATTTGAGTTTATCATTTCATAATGCAACATATATTGAGTCAAAATAACAAATTTCTAATCTGAATCAATGTAATTTTTTTCATTTTGTGATGTTCCAATCAAATGATTAGTCCATATTTTTTGGTTTCAAAAATCCATTACTTCTCACAAATGATTTTTTTATCAATAAATAACCACACAATTTTTTTCATAATAAAGTTGTTAGTTTAAATCCAAGTCCCAATTAGTAGATCTCAGAATATATTAATCACCATATGTATTTGAATGAAAGATACCTAGAAACAATTGGTCATTTTTGTCCAAAAATGAGTCATTCAACCTTGCATTCACCCAATTGTTTGACTCAATGTGGATGTTTCTCGCATGGTGAGCAATAGGTCCTTCACATCATTGCATAATCCATATTGAAATTGATTCAAGAGTGCTACTTCATCCCATGATATGTTGCAAATTAATCGCCTAAAATTTGATGTACACACAGTAGTTGGGTGTGGTCCTTGATGAAGAGCTCGTAGTTTGTTAGTTGATGTGTGTTTTTTGTTAGGATTTTCGAAGGTGCCACTAAATTCTTCCACAAACACCTTGAAATCATTCAGCATTGGAGATTGTTACTTGAACAAAAGGGTGAACCATGTTAAGGCTGTGGGGTGAAAGCATAGTAAAATATGCAATTCAATTACCTTGGCAATATACTTGTTAAGCTAACAAGAAGTAGGAATAAATCCCATCATCAAATCATTATACATTTAATATTTTTATTTAAATGATGAAAAAAAAGATACTTCTTCACTATTATCAATTAAAATTAAAATTTTAAGTTATAAAACTAGGTTTCAAGTAGACTTTTTAAATGTACGTAGCTTTTGAAACCTACTTTTTATATTGTAACATTTGTTTCAAATATCATGTGTCAAGTATATTCTAGCAAAGAGAAAGTAAAATTGATTTATTTTCTTTTCTTTGAATATACAATGATCTTTATGTTATAACTTCACACAAATCTATATCATTAAATTTTTTTAATGAAAAAGTACTTTTGAACACCATATGGGCCAGTCAAATTCAAAAGTACTTGTTTTTTCCTTTTATTATTCCAATGTTTTTCAAATTTTTTATTCAACTTAATACAAACCCAATGGAAAGCACCATAATTTCAAAATGAAATTTAAGTAAAAATAATCTAATTGTGTTTTCATGAAAAATTGTGTTTTTTTAAACTTCATACTTTTTTCTTAATTTTTTTGGTATAAAATACCATGCTTTCACCCTATGCTTGATAGCAATGTTATTGGCCAACTTGAGCTAGGTTATTTGGATAATAATGAGGGTGCAATTGAATGACTAGTTGCACTTAGGTCAAGAAACTTTGAAACTTGAAACATGTCCCATCAAACTTGTTAAGAAAATTGATTCATGGCTCCTTTATTTGGGATGGTGTCATGGGAACTCATCCCAATGACATTGATGCTTGAGCATTTTCAAGATGAACAATGGATTCACAAAGAGTTTAATTATTTTGTTACGTATGCTTAAGAACAATGACTTCTTCCATAAATGCGACCATCTTTTCTCTAAACATAGATATGATTATGAACATTGTGAAATATGACATTGGAACAAGAGGTGGGTCATCCACAACCTTAATCAATAAGAAGTGGATAATTTGGGATTTAAAAAAAACTTTTTTTTTGAAGAAAAACGATAATCCACACTCAATTCCAAAAGGAATTTAATTCTTAAATGACTTATAAATGCAAAAATAGATGTAACTTAATAGAGTTTATTCTAATTAGAACATGAAAAACCACAAGAACAAAGGTTAAAAGAAAGGTCTAAATCTAATTTTCAAAGAAGGAACAAGACAAGATTATGCGATTCAAAAACAAGAACATGAGATGTGCAAGACAAACATGAAAACATATTTTTAATATGTTAACATTTATAAACATGAACATGAAAAGAACATGATAAGGCTATGGTGTAAAATCATGCTTAAAACTAATGTTAAACATATTAAAGGAAATGAAAGGTCCTACTTTATACTTTTTTGGGGACCTAACTCAAGGAAATTTCCAAGGAAGTTTCTATGTGTGCATCAAGTAAAGAAGCTTCTTGAGAATTTACTTAATTAAGAGTCAACTATGAATTAACTTAAACTTAACTTAAAGTTAATTGGGATTTAATTCGAATTTGATTTGGAGTAACTAGGAATTAATTGAAAGTTTAATTATGACTTAATTAGGAGTTGATTATGATTTAATTGGGAGTCAATTTAGACTTAATTCGGAATCACCTAAAACTTAATTATGACTTAATTAAGATTTAATTGGGAGTTAATTAAGAGTTAACTAGAAATTATGGATGAACATTATGGATGAATTCCATCCATTAGAAGATGGTGTTTAATATTCGCATTCGTCACATTGTTTTGGGTGTAAGATAAAGTGAATAACTTGATTACCTTGTCAAAACTAGAACAAGTAAATTTAAAATAACAACAAAACCCATTGTAGAATTGTGGAACATTGAATGTTTTCATTTCAATGATTAAATATGATATATGTTTACCTTAATGTGCATTGATTTTTGTATTTCAAATTGTAAAAGTAGGTTTTAAGTAGGTTTTTAAAAATACAAATAGCTTTTGATAATTATTTTTCATTATGGGCTTTTGATTTCAAGTAGGTGTCACGTAGGTTTTTACAAAAAAGAAATAGATTTTCTTTTGATGACTTGTTAAAACATATGTTGATATTCATTTCTTAACTTATTACATATCGATTTCAATTTTTTTCTAATCAAAAAGTAGGTTTGAACACATATTTTTCAATTGGTTTCAAATGTATTTTGTATTAACTTTTTAAAATCATTTGCTTTTAATTTTCTTAGAATTAGATTCTTATAAACTTAATAAAACCAACTAATGTTACTTGACACATACTTTCACTTAATTTGATGCTACTTTATGGTAGTAATATGAAAGGTGCAAGGTTAAAACTTGGAGATGTCTACTTTTTTGGTATATTTTATCTTGCTTTGACCTTCTTCCTTTTAACATTGCATTTTAAATATAAATACATTTTGACTACAAATTGACAAAAATGTAAATTGATTTACCTAACTGACACCCGTTTCAACATCATGTGCACAATTAGTTGTTATATGAATTCTCCTCAAAAGGTACATTTAGAAACAACTAGGGACATTTTGAAATACTTGAAAGGGACCCAAGATATGGGAATCTTTTAAAAGGGGGACAAAAATGTCATATCTAGATTCACAAATGTGGATTGGGTAGGCAATTTTATAAAAAGGAAATTGATAACAAGGTGTACATGTTTCAATTTGGTAATGGGCCCATCACTTGGTGTTTTCGAAAACAACCCATTGTGGTGCTTTTTTTGATGGAAATTGAATATCGCACATTTGTAAAGGGTGCCAAGGAAATGATTTAGCTATAATGATCCCTATACAAGACAACACCACAATGCTATATTTAAACAATCAAAGTTGCATTAAAATTGCCAAAAACCCGATTTTCCATGCCATAATTAAACATATAAAAATGCAAAGTGAAAGCATGGTAAAATAGACAATTTTTGATCCTTATCACACAAAAAAACAAAGTAGTCATAAATAAGTTATAATGTGTTGAAAGTAAAAATGTTTTTTATTTAATGGTCAACATTAGGGTACACTTTAATTTTATCACAATGATGTTGATTAATCATATATTTAATATGCATTCAAGTAAATTTGAAAAAAATCATTGCATTTTAAAAAACTTTTTCTAGTTGTCCAAACTTGTTCAAGTAGATGAAAATAGATGGATTATTGAATATTTTCCATTTTGAACACAATGTAACTCTAAAATATACTTGTAAGTTCTCAATGTTTAAATATTATAATAAAATACATCAAATTTCTAATGAAAAAACAAGTTTAAACTCAATTTGACTAGTCATTTTCAAACATACTTGTTAAGTCTACTTTTATTGTGCAAAATTTTTTCAAATTTTATAATCATAAAAAAAAAAGCACCATATTTTTTATTATCTTATTTTAAATTATTTTCAATGTACTTTCTTTTACTTATATGTAAAAAACTAAACCATTTTTTGATTGCTTTGAAAGTAACTACTTCTTTTTATACTTTACCACACGTCATCCTACCCTATCACTTCATACATGAGAAAGTCATTTCAAGACAAGTAAAAATCATATATGTGTCCACTAGTGACCAGCTTACAGATATTCTAACAAAGTCTCTAAGAAAAACAAAGTTTCAGAATTTTAGAGATAGGATAGGAGATAAAGCATCAAATCACGCGCAAGAAATTTGCAAGCTTTAAAGGTTTCTTCTTCTGCATTGGAATTTTCAATGCAGACGACCATCCTTGCTGCTAAAATAGAGATTGAGAGGGGGTAGCCTCTAGTAAATTTAGTTGGGGTAGGTAGATTAAATTAGGTTCGAAACTGTAAGGAAGTTATCTATCCACTTAGTAGTGTTCTGATTATTAGTGACTTACCGATTGGTTAGGGAGTTAATCTCATCTCTCCGAGATTTCCTAGATTACACTTTTATCCTATTTCTATCCCTCTTCTCTTACCGGTTAAGACTGTTTAGGGTTGCTCTCTGGCTCTTGTTTTCTCATGGAAAACAGTTGGGGTCCAGAACTACTACTGTACTTTGTTTCATTTTGAATATATGAGGAGTCATATTAGAAAATTCACAGCTCCAGGCTTATACCCGCAGTAGGATTAGAGGTTTGTCCATCCAGGACACTTGGAACTAAATACTTAAGTTTTTAGACCAAGAATGCAGGATAGCAGGTGCCATGCTCTTCGAATGCACACCATGCAAGCAAGCAGTGCACGGTAGCTAGACGCTGTGCAGTTTGAACCGGAGCTGGAAGAAATGCAGAGATATGCAACGAAGTAGCTGTGGCTGCCAACTTAAAATAAGTGCTCATGGCTGGATGCAGAAGAGATGTCGAGATCTCCATACAGCACAAATCAGAACTGCACTAGAATAATACTCATCCCCAAACCTGCGATGTTATAGTACATGCAGGTCATTACATTCGAACCGGGCTACTCCATGTAGAATGAAATTAAGTTCAAATGTCGACTAGCTAGCTAGTTCGTCGACGCGGATTTTGTTATGTTTGCCATCGTGCTGCTGCATTTTTTTAGTATCATCGCATGCTTGTTTAGAGCTAATAATTAAGCAAATTAGAAGCTTGCAACAGCTTGCAGCTGAAGCTATCCTGCAATACAATCAAGTCTGGGCGCTATGATCCAATTATATAACAACCGGATCAGCAGCTAGCACGCAATTAGTATCCATGAAGGAAAAAGAGCATGGTCTGCAGGCTGCAGCATGGTTATATCAATTACTAGTAACTAGACGTGTACGGGCCTCCATGCATCTGGTTGGTAGCCATTTCTGGAACCAAATTACTTAGCGAGAAATGAAGCAGCAGCACATTCCTGAATACGACGTTCATTTTGTGTATTGGACGTCTGGCTGCTTCATGACCGTGTCGTTCAGAAAACATAGTATATCTATTGCAGCTTGGGTCTACTACCTACTGCAGCTGCTAGAATCGTTACCTACGTATAAATCGGATTCATTGATGTGCAGTGATACATTAATTCGCAAATTGTCTTCCGGAAGAATGGTCAACATGGAAAGATCATAACGTCTTGCAGCAGCTCTCAGCTCTAGACATTGATCACAGTAATTCTATGGCTATGATCATGTCCAAGTACAGGAAGCTATGATTCTGATGACCCAAGCTGCACGCCATGAGAACAATGAACGGTTGATGACTAGTCCATGATTTGAGTTGGGGTCTGATTTCTTACCACTTGAATCTTCCTATGGTTCGCGTCTTATGTCCAATGCGTTGATCTAGCAGTTGCTTGTTTGTTGGAATCATGCAGTCTTATATAGTTCGATCTACGTCTGCGCGCCATTTGATTTTCTGATCCTATATCTAATTTTCTGGAGACTACATTTGAAGCACCGGGAGTCATTGAAAAGACGTGATCAGTAACTCCAGAGATGCGGTTCCCAGGCAGCGCTATCTTCGTCGCAGTCCTCTGAGAAAGACGGGACGTCGGTCGCTGGCAACATGTGAGGAGCTCCTGGAAAGCTGCACATTAAGGTATGATCATAGAGGCAAGCAATCCCATTTGGCATGTTGAACATCAAATTGTCGTCGGAAGAACCGGCGTTGTGCTGTTGTTTGTGGGTTGTTCCTAAGTTGGCTTGGTCCACGTCCTGCTGCAGCATCGCCGCTGCTGATGAGGAGCTTGCAGATCCTACTATTTTGGAGTTGTCATGATTTTCTAGCCCAGAAACTTCTTCGACACCTGCTGGCATTCGTCTCCTCTCTTGCTGCTTCCGAGTTTCCAATGTGACATTCGCTCCGCGACTACTTTTGTTGGTTGTACGGCTGGATAGAAGCTCAGAATCGCAGTTCGATGTTGGAGTTACTTCATATTCTTCAGATTTATTGGCTGAGATCGTGCAGGGACTTCTGCTTGTTACAACGCAAACCGCTGCATTTGTCATGTTTGCTAAGGTCGAACTGCTGCTGGCATTGAGTGATGGTTTCTTGTCGGTCTCATTTACTGAACCCTTTGAGTCTTGTGAGGCCATTGAGCTTTCCTGGATCCGTGTAGATGTGGATGTAACGGACCTGGGTTGTTCGAAGCTACTACTGGAAGCAGTCACCAATGGTGCACAACTTGAGCTGGTTGCTAGGGTTGCCTGCAATCTCGAGTATCTCCTTTGTAAACTCCCAGTTCGCCGAGCCAGCCTCCTTGCAGCTTCTGTGGCAGCGGCCTGAATGGACTTGTCTGAGAGGTCCAGGGGACGGGGAAGTGAGCCCAAGTATTCTGGGAAGTTTAGAAGAGCATTGGGTCCCCGAAGCGCGAGGGCCGCAGCGTCGTAAGCGCGAGCAGCCATTTCGGCAGTAGCAAACGAGCCTAACCAAATACGATCTTTCTTCTTTGGCCTTCGAATCTCAGTAACCCAAACGCCCCAAGTTCTCCTCCTCACGCCTCGGTATACAGGGACGTAATTGTGAGTGTCGACCACACTCATGTGACCCATGTGACCCATCTGCTCTTTCATTTGAGCTTCCGTCTGTTTGCACGTCCCTACCAGAGATTTGGCGCTTTCTAGCGCTTCAGCTTGATGACGACTCGACTGGTTTGTTTGTTCGCCATGACCTAGCATCTCCTCCATGTAATCCATATGATCCACCGTGATCGGTAATGCCAAACTACGACATCTGAAACTTGCGAAAAAAGAGAAACACAGAAGAGGTCAAGCTGGCGGCAACTCGGCACCGGAAAAAATTCGAAAGATTTCGACATTGACAAGCTGATTTGGAGTGCTCAATGTTGTTGCAGCGGCGTCCTAATGTGTGCCGCCACACGACAGAGTGATGTTAATTCGAAAGAGGGTGAGGCCTCTTACGTGGGCGAGGGAGAAGTGACTCGCGGGGGGCAGGGTTGACGGGAGGGCTACACACTCGTAGATGTAGAATACAAGCATTGGTCCCTGATGTCAAGGAAGGTTCGTCGACCCCATGTAACTGGTTGCAAGAGAAACATGTAGCGTCGTTGATCCTAACATGCTATCGGCATTGCAGCATTCACTGCGCTGTGCTTCTTTCAGGAGTGGTTGAAGACTGTAATCCGCGATGTGAACTCTAGTACCCTCGTCAGGATCAGCAAACGCTCCTATGTTCCCTCGATCGATCTTCAAGCTCCACGCTTGAATTTGGTCCAGCTAGCAGAGTACTCCGAGATTGGTTCAGTCGTCCCTACAAATTTACAATTCCATTCCAAAGCAACTAACGTCATATCGATACAGCGGGACTGCAGTAGCCAGATCCTTGGAAAAACATCATCAGCTTGAAGAGCGCAGCTAGCTGTGTCTTGCATGTATTGGAAAACGAAAAAATCTCACTAGCATCTGTTTCTTAGAACTGATATGCATAATTCGAAGTTATATATAATTGTTTTGCTCAAGTCCAAGCACCTGTGGGTTTGCGTGAATTCGACTTGATCCGATATACCTGCCAACCCCAACATTCAAACCATGAAGATTTTCAGGAAGCTAATGGATTGCTCAAATATTAACGAGCACAGTCTGCTGTAACTGCCTGTTTTGTCAGTACCCATCCCCGGTTCCAGTAGACTGTGAAGAAGCTATTCATGTAGCTGGAGTGTGTGCTGCAATGCATCCCTGGCTTATTACGTCCTTGAAAGACAGAGCATGAACATGATGTAAACTTAAAGATTTAGAATGTGAATTCATGAGGTACCTGGAGCTAACCAATGTACAGATTGTTGGCAGTTTCTTTGGCCTGATCCGACCCCCACTCAATCACACCATCAGATTACAGTACTGAGCTTCCGACGACTGCCAAAGCTTCCGCTCTCGTTTAGAAACTCCCTCGCGCCGTGTACGTGTCTCGGTCGCAAGAGCTGAATCATGGCCGATACCATTACAATGTAGACCTATCTAGTGTAATGATTCAAGACAAGACAACCGATCGAAGGCAGGTTCTGCAGCACACGAGAGCACTAGTTGAATGGTGATCTACGTACTCCGGACAACGAATCGATGTGCAGCACACTCACTCGTTTTAACAGATGCGCGCAGATTCAAACGACTTCGGATTTTCCTTGATCCTTTTTGCAGTCAAAGTTACTATTTTCAGCTTCCTGCTGTTTCTCTTCGTGCAAAGCAACAAACTTCAAGAGTTGAAACCACAACAAAAGAGGCGATTAGGGAATCGCAATATTCTATATACTGATCATAGACCTTGAAACATCCAAACACGAAGTCAACTAATTAAACAGCGGATCAGATCAGACCAGATCTGCCACAAACAAACAAAAAAACAAATCATGATTCTCAACCAGAGATTGGTTGCGGAATATAGCCAAACCTGCTGCTGGTGCAGAAGACCAAACTAGCTAGCTGGTGACCGATGACGTACGACAGTGATTTAGTTCGACTCCAGAGACTTGCAGTTCGTAAGACGACAAATCGGTGCATTAATCGATCTAGAGAAAAGGGACCAGCTGATAGGAACCCAGCAGCAAGTGGGAAGCAAGCTTGAGAGAGGATTACCTATCTAGTTAGCTAGGAAGTTGCAAGTTCCCAGCTGATGATGCAGTAGATATATGTGCGAAAGCGCAAAAATTAAGTCGCTTGCATTGAGTGTGGTGGCAGCAGGGTGGATTTGAAACAGAACTGTCACACCCAAATGCAGATTTCATCACCAGCAGAGAGCATCACCATGGTAGCTGTACTCGAACATGATAATAGAGCAGCGCACCCCCGCAAAAGGCCGGAGCTTCACTAGTTAGTACCATGGTAAGCTCCCGCTGCAGTACGTCTTTTGAACTGCAGCAGCAGCACCTGATGATCTCAGTTACCACAGCTCACGAGTCCGCTGACGTCTTCTCTCTGTCTTAGTACCCAGGGCCACATTGCAGCTTACTCTTGACGCATCCCTGTAACCTGTTGCAACTGCAGGCAGCCCAAGGACGTGAGAAAGGACATTTAATATCATGTGGGCCGGACTCTCTCTGACTTATACAGCAGCGTAAGCTGGATCCTTCCTTGTATAGCAAGGGAGAATAGAGGGAATTACCTTATAAGCTCAGGTTCCCTTATTCAATCCATCCCTTTTCAGCTAGTCATGTAGACACTCTAGATTGCATTTAATTTGACAGTTCTATTATTGCACACATATTGCAGCATCAGCAGCAGCAATGTAAGTACCTCTAGGTCTTCTTGTGTGGTAAGCTATTTAACCTAATTATGTAGTGTTTTCAGCGCTAGTTCAGGCAAGCTTACATGGATAGATAGGCCAGTTGCATGCAGTTGTAGAATACCTCCCAGCTAGGCGAGCTAGCTAGGGCTTATGCTGCTTACTGCCCAGCAGGCTGAGTATGGCCCAGCTAAAAGCTCCTATCATGTGTTCCCAACTGTTGTGAAGGTATCAACATGCCTCTCTCGTGCTCATTAGCTCTCGCATGCCTCCCTACCTGGCTGCCCAGTGCCTGGTGCAGTATTGAAAAAGCAGCATTGAGCCAGAAGAGTTCCATAATACATCAAAAAAGTAGACTGGGATGATAATAATAATACACTTACATAATAATACTTATGTGCGCTTTTGCTTTCATGCAAGTGCTAACTTATTATACTCCTCGAGGACCTCGAGTGTGGTGTTTTTGTGGTTCTCTTCTCTTCATCAACCACCTGGGTGAACTTTGAACTAGTACCCTTTTTACCTTTTGGAGTGAGGCCTCCTAGCTAGGGGCGGCTGCTGCCTTATGGTTCATTATAATTAGCACAGGATGAATTGATAAATTTAGACTCACAGACAGTCAAATTCTGTTGTGTGAAATTTCGCACTGTTTCAAAATCTGAAATTTATGAGCTGCGACCGGCTTAAAAGGCTTTTTTTCAAAAATTTCACCAGAACAAAAAAGTTTAGGGGAAGAAATTTAGCTGAGTTTGTCACATTTAATGAAAAAAAAAACACTGCTCAGACATAGTTTTTTTTCCTTCCAGAAAATGGAATTAAACACCAAAAAAAAAGGATTCTTAGGGATTATTTTTGACATTTTTTGAAACAAAAATAATTAGATTAGTCGCATCTAGATCTAGGCACTTCCTAAGTTGCCACTTGTAGCAGCTCTTTTTGTTAAAATGCTACATTAACCCACTAAATGACAATCGCCATTTAATTCTAATTAATGCTGGGGATGTCGCCAATGGACCTACTTGAGGAAACCCTGAATTAATCAGGTCGTAATTAATTAGCCTTAGGACCCCAATCATACTGTATAATTATATTGTTTAGAAGTAGGCTAACGAAAAACAAATTGGGACAAGTGTGGATGCTGGTTGAGCCAAGGGAGATCTTATGCCAATGGGGGAGAAAAAAACATTTAGAGACTAAATGAGGCTACCAAATTAACGTAGCCTGGTTAGGCACTAATTAATGAGTTTTTGAAATTAACAAAATTTCTGAAAAAATGTCTCTGCCCATGCCAAAACTCTGAATGAAGCTCTCAAACACAATAACTTCATTAATTTAGTATAATGTTGAAATGTAACGTATTATGACTTGTTACTACTGAATATACTAGCTGACCAAAAATTATTAATTATTAGGCACCTTGCTGCCAAACCAGCATAGGTACTAGAGTATATATAATTGAATTATCCGAAAAGTCAGGCGATTGGGGGGCAAGAATGGCCAGTTTCGGCATAATAGGGCAAGGGCATTCTTCAAGGGGGGGGTTTTGTTTGAAAGTTTGCTTGCTTGGTGGTGCAGTGCATCTGAAGATGCAATCAAGTTAGGCCTGAATCCAATTCTTTTTTGTTTTCACCTACACAGATCCACCTAGCCTGCCTATCATTCCTTTTAGATTGTCTTCTTAGTTCTCCTTATAGTGTCCATTGCCATCCTGTTGACCCACAAAGTCAGTCTTGCTTGCTGAAAACTTTAGCTATGGCAGCTTCTTCTCTGAGGAGCTTCAGCTGCAACCTTAGGAGGCTGGTCCCCCCTTCCCCCCGCCCCTCACAAGAGACGTCATCCAGCCAGGCCAGAGCTTTCAAGTTTCAACAGATTTTGTGGCCAACCCCAGTTTCTAACAGTTTCTTATAAATTTGCCTATCTTATGTCCTTACTCAGCAAGTGCTTCCAAAATGTGCTACAAGAGTCATATTATTCTATTTGATTTTTAGGCCTCTAGATAACGTTGGAAGAGGTGTGGTTGAAATAATGGGACACTTGGATGGAACCTGCACCTCCTGTGTTTATAAAGGCTAGTTTAATATTCATTAATGGCCGTGTAAAAAAATGTTTGTTTGTCTGGGCTTTCTTGGCGTGCAATGGAACCTAGGAGCAAATTTTAGTTATTGCTCTTGAAAGGAAATGAAGTGCCTAAGTGGTCATTTTAGTTTCCATATGCAGGGAAGCAAAAGGGAATGAGGAAAGATAAATTTTTGCCACACGTGAAGAAATTCCATGTTCATTTCTCGAATGTTAGTAGTGTTTCTTTTTTGTTTTTAGTGGGACCTTTGGATGATTAAAGCACAACTTGTTTGGGATAGTGTACAAGGCAATGCTCCTTTTTCACACCTTATTATTATTTAATATTCATATATTTAAATCATCCTAAAAATAATTTAAATCTAATTTTTGTAATTCAATTTTGATGTCATACATTTGTTTGAATTAATTTAGTTGAAAGTGTGAGAAATGATGAAAGAAGCTGATTGTGCATGATTAAAAAAAGCATTATGTATGAAATGCTTAAATTTAGTTTTAGAAACATCTCAACAAACAATTTGATACTAAATCACATTTCAAATGATGAGATCATGTTTGACACCCACAAACTCATTAGACACAATGACAAAATATATCATATATAAAAAGTTCAAATTTAGTTTTTAAAATGTAGCAATAAACATTTCAATGCCAAATCATATTTTAGATGATTTCTTGACGTCTAACACTCATAAAATCATTATAGTTCATAGACATTTGGTTTATTTGCATGGGAAAAAAGATACCAAGAAAAAAAATCTGAGTTCTAAAAGTAAAATACACAAAATGTGCATTGCAACCAGAATAAATCAACCACTATGTCATTGCACTCATGCTTTTGTCAACTCTTTGTCCTGATCAAATACATACCATCTCATTATTTCTTTTTATTTTAAACTTGGGCTCCGCATTGCTACCAATGACAATGAAATGACAAAAAAGAAATAAATGTTTACATTTGAAAACTTTGTATTTTTAGATATATATGGAATTCAAATTTTACAAAATATTACCCATTAATTATCATCCAAGGGAAGATTTAATCAATCATCCCTGTTTTTAATTCATTGAAATTTTGGAAGCAATTAGGGTAAATAAATATTAAATCAGTTAAACAAGTGAGGATTAAATCCTTGAATTAGGTATATAAGGGAGAATTTTTTTTGAAAATTAGCTTAATCTCAAAAATAAAAACATATCTTAATCTCTTGAAATAATCTCAACATATTCAAATGAAACAATACATATTCAAATGAAATAACACATATTCACATTTTTATGAAATCACATGTAAACATGTGTATGAAATTGGAAAGATACAAAGATTCAATTTTATTTTGAAAGGACACAAAGATTCCAAGAAACATTGAAAAAAATAAAGAGATTTGTTTCTCTTTCAATATCTTAGGATCCATAAAAACATTTTGAAACATTACAACTTGTAAAATGTTTATTTTTAAAAATTCAGTTTGAAATCAACCTCCAATAAATTTGTAGTTTGGAATTGTCTTTTTGTACAACCTATGACTGACTATAGCCCATCCCAGCTAAACCAGCTCTGATGAAGTCATCGTCACTGAAATTTTTATTATAAATTACACCATTTTCATCCTATTAATCAAACCTACTCCCAACTAATACTTATTATAAATATTTTCTAAAATATGTTAATTTTTCTATTATTTATATTTTGAATTACTAGAAAAATTCCTTCCTTGCATTAAAGTTGATTTATTTGGAAGAACTTGCTTCCTTAAATGAACTATTGAGATATAAAATAGAAACAAAAACACCCAAGTGCTACATTGTAGTAGTAAATGTATTCTTGTTATTTTTGCTACCTTATTACCAACAAAATTAAAACAGAAGGCACGCACAAGCCAACTATAAAAAGGTTAAAAAATAAATGAAATTTTGAAAGAAGGGTAGCTTGAGCTTAAGCAAATCATGCACTGGAGCGTGGTTAAAAATAGTTCAACGAAGATGATGGAAATATTATTGTTAAGGTGATATAATAGGCAGGGGTAGTTTTGTCACAAGGTAGGGCAAATAGCTTGAAGAAGGTCCCTTAGTTTGCAGTCTTAGGCCCACTTTAGACAAGGGTACAAGGTCCAATTTCCTAGGAACCAATTAGGACTGATTTGAAGCAAATTGAATCCTGGAGTTGGACAGTACCTTGGTCGCTAGCTTGATTCTTGGTCCTCCAAATCAGGAGCTCTCCTTTTAGCACTGTTTTTGGTTCCAAACCAATTGATTTTCCCTCCAAAACAGGTGCCATGTAGGTTTAGCCTCAATTTGCCACTTTTTGGTCTTGGACCCTTGTTTAAAGGCCTTGGGACCGATTTAAAGCTTTTGACCAAAAAGATTGCTTGAATTCATTGGTCCCTGGGTCTTAGACCACTGTCTAAAGTCTTCATTAAATCTTGAGGTTTAGGTTTATGTGACATGGACCCAAGTTCACACCTATTTGTTAAAACTGGCAAGAATTGGACGATGGATCTAGACTTTTCCTAGATCCGAAATCAAGACCAGAACAAAACCCTATAAAAACCCTTTGAACAAAGGTACAAGTCCTTGGGGTAGGCAAAGTTTTTTTTAAGAAAGGTGACGAATCAACTAAACTTTTTAACTGAATAATTAGTTTTTACTAGATGAAAAACTTCACTCATACAAAACCAAATTCTAATTTGTTGTAAAACTCTATATTTATATAATCTCCAACCTTGAGGAGGATGTACAATGCACATTCATGGAATCAAACTCAATTTTCAAACTAAGTTTGAAGGTTGAAGAATTATACTATGGTGGGTCCAACATAATAATTACAATGTTGGACATAAACACAATGCATGTATGACTTACTTTTAATAATTAAGTATGTTGCATGCTTATTAAAGTCCTCTTTGCTTAATATCATGACCCATTAATTATCTTTCTTCTTGAATTTGAAAATTATGTGCCAAACCTGACATCACAAAAGCTAGAGATGTGAATAATTATCCTCAAACCTGCACCTCAAGAACCCTCCAAACCCTTCAATTGTCAAAACCTGGACCAGTGGTTCTCTTAAAAAGGAACACCAGCCACCAGTAGGTAGTACAAACCAGATGTGGTTTGGAATGGTAAACAGAGGCGCCATGCTTTGTAGACCTAGTGAAGTTCAAGGGAGAACCCCCCTCAACTTGTGGGGGCGCTGCCACATTCCTAGGCGACCACCGTTTACTATTAAATGCATTTAGGAGAGGCAAGGACGAGGAGCAGCAGGAGTGTGTGACAAGGAAAGAATAATCGGATAGCCTAGTTCCTTGAAGGAAGAGAAAGAGAAAAGTGGTAGTTGGGGTGTGTGTGTGTGTGTGTGTTTCGTTGAAACTAGGCTAGACTAGATTAAAGAAAGAACATGTGTTTTGGAGGTAACCCTTTTTTGAAGTATAGTGGTGGTAGTTATTGGGTAGGTAAATATAAGAAAGAAAATATATACTCTACCTGACTAATAAATATTTATTATTATTTTCTAAATTCTCCTACCCAACTCTGACAGTGTTTTTTTTTCAATTTTCTGGTGTTATATAACAAATGATGATCAATGATAAAGAGATTTAGTCAAATCTGGCTACAAATAGAGAAGTAGAGAATCTAGGAATCCTTTTACATGTTGGCCAATCACTAGAACCTATTAGCTAAATAAGATGATTTCAGAAAGAGAAAGTTATGAATCTGTTAAAATCTTCCAAAAATCTTGGCAATTTCATAACTTTCTTCCTCTAAATGTAACGATTGTTTTGGAAATTTTTCAAAAAAATCCTTTTTTTTTTTTAGCAAACTAGCAAATTTTTGCCACAAAAAATCACTAACCTAGCTCATTGATTTTTTTTTTTCAATTTTCTCATTTTGTGTCCTTGGCCAGCATCCCAAGAAGGATTTAGCATTAAATGGCACTAAGTTTTTAGAAGTTGTTTAAAATATTTTTGAATAGTTTTTTAAATGCTACCAAATTAAAATGAGAGTTTAAATGTCGTGAAATGTTTTCAATTTTTTTCTTTTCCAAATTATGGTGATTTATTCATTTCAAAAAAGAATCTCATTACAAGATATTACATTTTGTAAAAAATTTCACATTTTGGCAAAATTTGCACAAAAATGATATTGATCTAGTTGGTAAATATTTCAAATTTATCCTATATTTATTTTACATGATGGCTAGTATATATTTGAGATTTACTCTTACACTTACTCAAGGGAAAGTAATTATTTTGAGGTATATGCAAAAGTCATAATATAACATATAATTATTTCCATATTTTGCAATGCATGTGCTTATAATGAATTTGTTTGAATTATGGTGACCCTAAACCCTAAACCCTAAACTCTTGCAACCCTTTAGATTTTACTATTTTTTTCATTATAAAAATGTTTTGAATATTTTTTAACACTATTGACTGATTTGAATATATTTTGAAAGGATGTTTGAAATGGCATACCTTTCTTCACTTTGCCATACTTGTGTAAATAAATTTTTACTCTAAATTTACCCACTTATATTTGCATGGTATGTTTAGGGCAAATGATGATATATTTATCCATACCCTTATATTTATACCTACTTTTACCTTTCCCCTTACCTGGATTGATAATTTTGGAAAGACTTTACACCCTCAACCCTTACCTAGTTTGGAAATTTTCGGAAATCTATTTCCCTATACTTGGGTGACAATTTTTTTGAAAATTTCCATTTCCCCTTATCCTGCTGATATATTAAATTGGATATACCTGCCCAACCTAAGTAGTTAACCATACTTAGGATTTTTAGAAATGTTTGCCTGACCACTTCCCTCTTGAACTCGTTGGCCTTGCCTACCAAGGCAAGGATATTGTGTTTAGATTCATTATAGAGTATAGTAGCTTAAGGGATTTTGGCCCCTAGGTAACAATAGGTCTATTTTTATATGAGGATTTTTGAAAGATGATATTTTGGCTTGTGTTGAAACTTGAGATTAGTTATAGATTTATAATATTTTGAAGGATTTTGGTTTCTTTCAGGGGATTTTTTGAAAATTATATTTTTGCATGATGAATATTTGAGTTTCCATAATTCTTCTTTTGCCTTTAGATACTTTAATGTAAACGGCAAGGCCATAGTGTGACACACCCCTTGTTTAGCTTTTGTATACATGTCTCTTAATATGATGATGATAATACCAATCATAAAAAATCAAAGCACCCAAAAAGGGGGAATACAAGGAACAAAATGGAAGGACCCATGTCCAAGAAAACAAATGAACCACCAAAGAGGGCGAACCACAAGGGGAACATCAAGTTCTTAATAGCTTAGGAGATGAACTCATGTATGCTAAGTTCTTTGACTTTGCTACTAGTAGAAGGTCTCGTTTACTGGTAGATGTCCTTTGTTATTATCTCCTTGTTCTTCTTTTCTACAAAAGCTTCATATCTCTAGTTCTATAGCTATAGTTCGAGATTACTGGTCTAGTAGGAATGTGTAGATTGATTGCAGAATCAGACCCTATCTATATGGTGGGAAGGTAATGCCAACCTATATATAACAAGGGGTGTGTCACACTGTGGCCTTGCCATTTACGTTAAAAGGTATCTTAAGGGAAAAGAGTAATTATGGAAATTTTAATATTTTACCATGCAAAATTATAATCTTCCAAAAAATCTTGTAAAAGAAACCAAAATCTTTCAAGATATCATAACTCTCTAACTAATCTCAAGTTTCAACACAAACCAAAATATCATCTTCAAAAATCCTCCTAAGCTGTAAGGTTATGATTTCAAGAGCAACACACACACCAAAGAAATTGAAGCTCAAGAAAGACAAATTTTTGTGCAGATATTGGCTACAGATAGATTTCTATTAACTTCCCATTTCTGTCCTCATTTTTCTCATTCTGACCAACCCAAGGACACCCCACTTAAGGCTTTTGGTATTGATTCAGATACCTGCCCTACTACATGGATTAAAAAGATATTTAACAAAGGTCCCTGTTCAAAATGCATATTCATCCCTCTACATGTTCCTTTCTCTATAGTTCGAACTTCCTTTTTTCCGTCATCAATCCTCAACATCAACCCCTTATAAAATCTATTTTTAACAAAGACATATTGGTTGCCATAATGTAGTCACTGGCGCAATGAAAATCAAATACAACAACTATTAATTTCAATAAGCCAAACCTACCATCCTATGAAAATTGATGATGAAAAAAGAAAAACATGCCTGCATTGCTTCTAAATTCCCCTTCTTACCATGCCTTCCACCGTCCTACTCTCCAAACCTCCATTCAATGTTGTAACTTCCTCAACCATCCATAGCGTAATGTTGATTAATTCCACATAATACACAAACAAACAAGACTTCCTACCCATGTTCACAAGTTTCTTTGAAACAATAATTACTACAGCTAACAAACAGTGACGAAATAATTTCCACAATAATTTCCACCATTAACATGAAGAAAGTTGACGGTTGTTAAAAACAAAAACCAAAACCCTAAAACTTACTATGTTCACATGAAAACATTCTTTCATTACCTTCCTATCCGATCACATATGTACCCCTCCCTTCTTTAAAAAGTTGAATCCCTCAACTTCTTTTAGTTTTATAAAACATGATAAATTTGTAAATCCATGCATGATCTTTCCCACTTATGCCCATCAACATCTTTAATGATGCATACATTGTTGCCTTTTTCAAGTCAACATTTCCATTCCCATCTACATGTCCTACAAACTAGTTGGACCTTCCCAACTCAAAGTTAAAGTTTTTTTCTTCCCTAACTTCTTCATTTTAACCATTGTCAATCTAGCAACCAATCCTTTAAAGGTTTGCTTCCCTTTTTTGGTAGCATAGGTCTTCTTTTGCCTCTTTTGTGCTTGTTCCACATTGAACAGAACACTTTCATGGATGCTTACTATCAGCTTCATCTTTTGGAGGAATTGCTCTACATTAATTTTTGCATCAGTAGTGTCATTAATCACAGTAGTCAAAAAATGTAGGTAATTGTCAGCCTTAAAACATGGTGTATGCCTAGTCATTATCATGAAAGGAGAAAACTTAGTGCTGGCTTGAATCCCGCATCTATATCCAAACATGACTTTGGCCAATTGTTCATCCCAATAATCCACATTTTCTGGTGTTGCAAAGAGTACGATGATGCCATGCTTAATAATTTTGAACAAACGTTCAGCCATCCCATTACACTATAACCATGTGTTGTGTGTTGATGGTGGATACCATAGTCCCTACACATAACATCTAATTGTGTTGCCCATTCCCCTCCATTATCAATTAACACAAACTTGGGAACTCCATATTTAGATATTATTTCATCTTCTAGAAATTTGTTTGTTGTCTTAGCACCATGGTAAACAACAGCTTTTGCTTCGCACCACTTCGAGTAATGATTGATGGCAACCAGAATTTTATTTTTTTCTTGATTTGGTTTCAAGTAATGGGCCTGCAATATCCATAACAACCCTATAAAATAGTTTACAAATAGATATATTCTTCAACTCTTCATCCTCACAGCAAATGTTGCCCACCTTTCTCACCATTTGGCATTGTTGGCACATTCTCACAACTCTTTTGACATCCTCCGTCCTATTATGCCAAAAATATCTCCTGCAGATTTCAACCAATGTCTTTTGTTTTCCAGAATGCCCCAAATCTTCATGCATTTGGATTATCAATGCCATTCTTTCCTCTAGTTTAAGCACAAACAACCCCTTGAAGTAAAGCCTTTGATCATGCCAATGATAATTTATTATTCTTTTCCTTACTCTTTTGTCCATTCAACCATCCATAGCTTGGTGTTGATCAATTTCACATAATACACAAACAAACAAGACTTCCTACCCATGCTCACAAGCTACAACTAACAAATAGTGAAGGAATAATTTCTATAGTTAACATGCAGAAAGTTGACAGCCACTGTAAACAAAAACCAAAACCCTAAAAACTTGCTATGTTCACATGAAAACATGCTTCGATTGCCTTCCTATCCAGTCACACAGGTACCTGCACAACATTAGTGCATAGTGCATACCAATGTTGGCTAGTTATTGAGTTTTGATCCAATTATCAACCTAAGTATTGATAGCTTATGAGTTGATCACTAATTTTTTTATAATCAATTAATAACCGAACTCCCTATTATTGAATTTTCAAATTTTAATAACTTACTTGGATTACTTATCATCAGGGTAAGTTATCAATCTTAAATTATTAAACATTTTTATGATATAGTACATGAATATGGAGAAATAAAATATTAAATAAAAATAAAAATGTCTAAAAACCTTGTAATTAGTTAGTAATTGGCATGACAACTAATAATTATCAATTAGTTATTTGATAACCTACTTTTATGCATATTTGACAATTATTATTTAAAGATATTGATAACCTAATTGATCAAAAAAATTGATATTGATATTGATATTGATAACTTAATCAACACACAAAAATTCTAAAAACTAATCTTCCCCATGATTATAAAAAAATCAATAACCAACCAACACTGGTACATACCAATTTTGAGCTGGTACTTGTTTTGGCAGGTAAGAACTATAGGTTTTGGTTAGTAAGAATCAAATTTTGATTTGACTTTTTTAAAGAATGAGACCTGGAGCTGGGTCCCCAATTTTATATATGTGTGGAATTGGAATTGCAACTCAGATACATGTTATTGAAAGGGAAGTGAGTAGAACGAGGGGTTACCCAAAGGTTAATCAACAGATTCAGTTCAGGTTAGTAAGAACCAAACTGGAACTAGGTCTAGATCTGATTTTTAAGACTTGAACCATATTTTATTATTTTGAAGAACCAGACCTGGAGTTGGATTCTCAGTTCCGATTATGTCTGGAACCAGAACCAAGACAATTCTCATTTTTTTAAAAATGAAAACTGGAGGTTCTTTACAAAAGTCAAGAACTGGTATGGACCAGTTTTCCACCAGTCTTGTTGGGTGGTTCTAGACTTTTATGAAGATCCTCTGGTTCTTATTCTTCTACAACCATTAGAACAGTTCTGATTCTAGCTCCCAAAAAAATGAAACCCTGAGTTCAACTCTGGTCCAGTTCTTGGAAAAGCATTGATTCAGGTTTTTGTTTCGGTTTCAGTTCTGGAAATCAAAGATGCTTCTGGTCTAATTTTGGGTAATCAGTATGAAACCAATGATTAACTCGTAGTTAACTTTCAATTAGACCCTGGTTCAAGACTTTTTCCCCTAAAATATTCATTTTCAAACTGGCCAGAACTGATACCAATGGTTCTAATCAACCAAGCTGGATAACCACTCAACATTGGTGAGAGTTTCTGGTTTTCAGAGTAATAAAATGGGGAGTTTAGGTTCAATTTTTTGTGAACCAGACTCAAGCTCACATCTTTTTGTTAGAACCAGCACAAGAATCACACATTGGAATTAGCAGTTTGCTAGATCTAGACTCTCACCCAAACCATGAAAAAGCATTCTTGAAAACAAAGACAAGTTCTTTAATGAGATTAATTTTCATTTTTTTTGGAAAAGTTGACAAGCTCAATTTCAGAGTTAAATATTATTTTTTATTAATTGTTGAACTCCATACTTATATATAGACACCAATTTTAATTTGATACAAAATTTTCTATCTACAAAATATCTAGCATAGAGGAGTGTGTAATGTTTACATGGAATCGAACCCAGTTTTGAATCACACCTGAAGCTTCTTGAGTTTGAAAAAATGTGTCAAAACTGAAACTGCAAAGTTTTAGAATGGGAAGAATCGAGCTCAAATGTGCACCCAAAGAATCTCCAATTTAAAAACAAATCAAAACCAATACTGATGATTGTAACCGACAAAACAGGGTAACCGGACAACACTGGTGCATACCCTAATTCATATCCACCCCAAAAACCGTTGGCATGAGAAAGCCATGCTCCTGCAAACTCAACCATCTCATTCCTTTGTTGGGTTGGTGAGAGATTATTTTTACACACAGGTGCCAGACTGCAATGGAATGTAGGGTCCATAAGGAACAGACACTAAATCACTTGATCAAGAAAACTGTTTAATGTTTTACTCTTTAGAAACGAAAACACAAAGAAACCATTTACTCAAAGGAATCCACAAGTACAATAGATTATTGCATTACAAAGCAAGGAATCCCTGCCACAACAAGGGGCCCTCAACAGGCCAGCAAATTCTCTGCTCACAAGTTTGTCATCACATCTTTTGGCTTGTTTATGATATAATAAATCATCATGACCTCGTCCCTGTGTACTTCCCAATCTTATGAAACCATTAAAGGTTACACTTTTTAGTTCCTCCTCTGTCTAGTTTGGTTGGGAAGTCCTTGCAAAAGAGAAGAGTACTCTTTGCTTCAAATCATCAGGCAGAATCAAGATCACCTATGCATTTCAAAATTCCCTGAAAAGGAAACTTTTTGCTAGCCTAGTACTTGATTTTGTTATCATGACTTACCATCAAGTGGGACACAATGACGTACCCTCATGTCATGACAACCGATATGTACAACCCTTGTTCATTAACCTTTCTATTTTGAAACACTACAATAAAAAGTGAAGGGGTTATCAAATTTCTTGTGCCCATCATCCCCAAACATCTCATCTCTGTATTACAGGTGCCAAGGTGAATGGGATAATGTCCTTGGAGGGTGAGGAGCAGGGTGTTCACTCTTTGTATTTTCTGGGCAGCGTTTTGGAGATCTTGATATTTTGAATGAATGACTATTGTGATTGCAAAGTGAAAGTAATATTGATATATAAACTTTTGTTAAAGCAGATTCAGTTTGTTACACATGCTCCAAGTTATTAGTCAAGTGGTTATAGAGTCTTGATTGTTTCCAAGTCAAATTTGGACATGGAATGTGCATTACAATACTTTCACCTGGAAACAATAATTGTAATGCTCATAATAAAGTTGGCTCCAAGTAGCTCCATCACAACGATAACAAAGCATGACAACATTCACAAATACAAGTAGAGCTCCCACCATCTGCTTTAGAGTTTCCCCAGTTTTGTTCATCGGTCCAAATAATGTAATTCTTGAAAACATACCTTGTTATATGTCTTTTGTATCTTTGGCAAGTGGCAAGTTCTAACAACAATATAATCAGGAAACTTCATGAGTTGAGTTATACTACTGTACAATAATGAATTAGAATCATGAGAGCATGTGTGATGAATTTTAATTTAACAATATTAGCGTTTAAAGGTTTGATGTTTCGATGATGAGAGAGTGCAACTCTGAAATTTTGTTGTTGACAAAGGAGGGTGAAGATGGAGCTTGGTAGCGACAAGACCTAACATTTTTGCTTCAAATGTAGCTATCTGGCAATGTCAACCTTACTTCTAATCATAGCTAGTGACAATAGACATTGTTATTTGTGTTGCAAAGTGACTATAGCCATTGACATGACAAGGGGTAATCTGACTAGTATTTTGTAATGTTTTCAACATTTTTTTCCTTCTTGTCTTTAGCTTGGCCTTTTCCCTTTAGTGATTAGTCTGTACAATGGGATAAATGTTACAATGTATCCTTGTTTATCTATAAATGAAAATTTCAAAAACCAACTATATTTTCAAATTCCTTTTCTTCATAAAAATGTTTTCAAGATTTTTGGGAAGCCTAATTTCTTTTCTAACTGTGTATGAAGTTTCCTCCACAGTAATAAATAAACAAATAGCTTAATCTCCTGAACTGTCACTGATGTCGTCATTTCTGCAGAAACGTCATTGCCATTGTCCTCTTTTGCAGCTGATCTGAAGCCTGTACCCTGCAATGTCTCTGCAATCTCCAACGTCTCATGAAAAACCCAAGGACAGTAAGGCTGGATGTGCAATTTCAACCCCTAAAATCCCATGTGTGTGGGCCAAGTTTGTTCTCCCTAATTAGTACCCCACTGCCAACAATCTACACTTTGATTAAGTGGCTTTTAACTGGTACATGGAAGGACACAGCCAGTTCTGAATGTGGCATTAAATTTTTCAACTCCCATTGTACCAAAAAAATTCCAATTTTGAAGTTGAATGAATCAACAAGTTTTACAGTCCGATTCCAATTAAGTCTGTAACTATGTAGTTGGATTCTCACTAACATCTTTTATCCACCTTATTGATATCTGGTAAGCTGCAAATGATGAAGGCAGACTGGTCACACTTTTCTGCATCACAGAAACCACCCAACAACAGCATCATCATGTTAGACATGGAGAGAATTCAGGACTCATCAGACAGACCCTTTCATATACCTCTATTTCTAGGCTTTTGTGAGAGGTCTACATGAGGACCACTGTAGTACAACTACCATCCAGCAATGTAGTTGTTGGCACCAACATGAGCACTATCATGAAATGGATGCAAACTCTCCTACCCACTTCATGACCAGTGGGTACAGGTTCTGCTCCATAATGGTGTTTTTTGAATTTCCGTTGCTGAAAATTTGCCAAAAAGGAGAAATTATAAATGACGATTTCAAAAATGACATTATTTTTGGCAGTTTCAACTGCCAGAAGTCAGAAAGGAACTCAAGTGATAAGGAAATTGCCTGATTAGAGTGATAATGGGATTTGGCTTTCTTGGTCATAATATTGTGGCGCTCATCTTGTCCAATTTCCAGTCAGACAACATCATCTACTAAATATTTCAAGCAAATTTTTTTGAGTTCACAAGTGAAGTCCACGTTTCCTTTTGAAAAGTAGGAACTAATATTGAACTCTTGACTTCACCAAGGCTGTCTCAATGGCTTACCGCTAAGCTGAAAGACCTCACCAGGTTTAAAAGAATGAAAGAATACAAAATCCCACAAGGTTGAGGGGCAAGGCTCAAACCTAGGAAGCCAAGGGAGCTCATCAAGGCTTAAATAAATGTGTACTCAAAGACACCTCTAAGATTGTGGGGGCATCCTTGGGAGTCCTAGTGAAAAAAGAACTAAGTTCTTGTTTGGTGAGAGAGCCTTTCTAAGGAAGGCCGTGGGGGGTTTGCGTAGTGTGGACATTAAATTGAGTAGGCCCTTTGTTGACAAAGTTTGGAAGAATAAATATCTTCCTTGTAATGGAAGGGATGTCAATGTCCCCCTCTTCAATGAAAAGTGTAAAGGGAGATTAGTTACTGAAAGCACTCTCTAAGGGACTAATGCTTGTGCTAGGTTTTAGTTTTTCCTCTCAAAATCAAATCCTTCATATCTAAAGCTTATCCTAAATATTCCCTCCTCCATATGTTGTTCAAGGGGTTATTAATATATTCCATCACACCAAGGCCAACATGGTGTTGTCTTTGGTCACTGTGCCCACCTATTTTTCCACACTATCAAGTATTTTTTGTAAGCTTTTCATCTTTATACTGATGTTTGTTTAGGTGCAAGGGAAATAGTCCTCGACTTATTGACATGTTGAATCTCAAGTTTGGGCTTGTTGACTTGTGTTGATTCATGTTGTTGATATTTTGTTTAGGAATATTATTTCTTTTGCTCAATGTTGAGGTTTTGTTTAGTTCACTTCAATGTTTTGCATTGTTTGAATGGTTGAGTACATAGAGTTGAACCAAGGGTCAATGCTTCAACTACAATAGAGGTTGTGGTGTTCCTTAAACGCCATGAGCATGAATGTTTAAGTGTGTCACCATGTTGTTTCTTAGGGTAGGGAATTTCAAAGTGTGTGATTGCTACAAGTTGCATCTACAACAACCATGGTAGGTGTGAGAGCTAAAAGTTGTTTCAACAATGATGTTAATAGTTGTGGCATTACGAGGTTGATAATTGCAACATTAAAACTTGTGGCACCTTTGTTAAAGTGGGGTTATTCATAGATGTTTGGGAAATTATGGGATATGGGAATTGTAATTAGGTGATGCTTAAAATGTAACATTACAAATTTATCATCCATTGATTTAATAAGGAAAATTATGCAAAGTTCATTCATTGATAGGTTTGTATATTTCACACAAAAATATCATGTGTTGAAAACATGTTTGACACACAAATATATAGGATGATGGGAAATTCATACATTAATAGGTCTATTTCATTTGTCAAATGTGTTTTCAACACACAATAATCCATGCACAAAATGTATGAAACTTATGAATGAACAAAGTTTGCATGATTTCCATTCATAAATTATTGATGTTAAGTTTGTGATAATAGGTTACCATGGAGTGTAGTCTCTTGTGTGTAACTAATCAACTTGCAAAATAAACAACATATTTACAAGGGATAGATATGAGATAGAATCTTCCTACATCACAAATTTACCAAGTTTCATAAGTTTGTACAAATTTTATGTGAAATTTAATTTTCATTAGTTTGTCCATAAATTGCATGAATTCTATGTCATGATCAATATATGTATATATTCAATATTTAGATATTCAAATAGATGAGACATTGTTTTTGAATGACATATGTGAATGTTCATGTTTAATACACAAAAATCATATAATTTTATGCAAAATTACATCACAATAATTGCATAGATTTAGTTAAAATGTAAATCGTACATATCATAAGTTTTTTTTTTACATAAATAATGTTATTTTTTAAAAATTAATACATTTTTACACTTTGAAGGTCATGGATTTTACACAAATATATTTTTTTACAATTTTCAAATGGATTTTATTGAAATTTCATGAAATTCAAAGTTTGTGATGTGGTGCACAAAGATGCAAGCACAATAAATCATGTGCTTGTAAGGGTTGGTATGGAATAAAAAAATCCTAATGTGATAATGTGGGTGTAATAGAAGGTGTTGTTGTTTGTAACACACCTCCTCAATGACTTATAAAAGTGAGTGAGTTCTCTACCCTTGTGTGCAAGTTTTCCTTTTCATTATATTAAATATTACAAAACATGTCTCCAGTCCATTATGCATTCCACCCAACATCCATTCAACATTGAAAATTATAATTGTGTGACAAATTATAGATTAGAAAATAGGTGATGTTTAGTGAAATTGACCTTTTAAACTACACAAGTGTATCAAATGTGATATGGAAAAAGAAAAATAGTTAAAGAAGTAAATTTAATTTAATTATTTACTAAAAAAAAACTAAGTTTTCTAATTTTCATTTACAATTGATTTTTAGTTACACATGGCACATGCAATTTAAATTCTTTTGGTTCTTTAAAACAAATTGCATGCAATTTTCAATTGGATTTGACATACCATACTTAATTTTAAATATATTGTATATTGTATATTGTATATTCAATATCATTATACATTTTCATCCATTTGTATCCATTTAAAAAATTTATAGATACAATTAAAAATGGTAAACCATCTTTTTATGACATGTGTTCATTTTTAATGTCAATTATATGGTGACATATGGCACTTGAACCATAGTTATTTTAATATTCAATATCATTAACAAATGAATAATTTCTAAACCATCCAATAAATTATGAACATGATTTCAGCACATGTCCATTTTTAAAGTCCAATGACAAGTAGCACTTAAATAAGTAGTCAATTAAGCCTAATTAGGTGGGTAGAGAGGCCTAAATTAATTAATAGATAGATTTAATCGTATTTTATTTTTGGGTTTAATCTTTCGAGTCAAACTTTTTTTTATTGGTTCATCTCAAATGACATTTGGTTTGTGACCATGTCTAGACCACATTTATATAATGTACAAAATTGGAATGAAGGACAAAAGATATGGGATAAACAAATAATTACAAACACATTGACCAACTTAGTTGCAAGTTATGTAATGACTATTTTATACCTATGTTATATAAAACCAATGATAATAGCTAATAGATAATATTATAATATTATTTATGAACTAATAGAATTTAATAATTATTAATATTAATATAATATAGATTAATAATTAAAAATAATAGTGTTAACATCATAACTTTTATTATTATTATTGTAGCTAGTAACCTAGGCTTTGATAGCATATGTATATTATCACATATGTACACCATTAATTGCACATGGTTACATATGAGAAGATTTCATTTATTAATATTTGTCACATGCATCAAAACAACCAAAGCATGAGAATTTTCAAAGGACACTAACAAACCATGACAAATGCAAGTTTAATTTTAAATCCAAACATGAAACATGAAAAAAACAAGGCTCTAATGCAAGATCATACCCAAAATTAATATTGAAATGACCAAGAGTAATGGGGTTATACCTTTATTTATATGGCTCTAAAGACCTAGTTCAAAGAAGCTTTCATGGAGACTTCCATATGCCCATCATCTAAAAAAACCTTTTGAAATTTGTTTTTCAATACAAGTTAACAATAAATCAACTATAAGTGAATTACAAATTAATTATAAATCAACTACAAGTTCATAGCAAATGAATTTCAAATTCATTCATGCTTATGTTTGCAATGATGTTTGTAATGATGATGCCAATTGATGTTGTTATCCATGACTTTATCCACATGTATGTTCACACATTAATAACACACCTTTTAAATTATTTGATTTGAAAATATATATTGTATCAACTTACAACTTAATAAATTTGTGAACGATAAATAAAATATTTAAATGATAAAATTTAAAAGGGATGCCCATGTATGACAACAACTAGATCCCAAATTTTATAACATTATTGAAAGGCCTAAAATGAAAAAACACAAAACCTTATTTATTGCACAAAGATGACAAATTGACCTACTTTATTTTGCGTGGACCCATCTATAAACATTAAAAAACCTTGCACAAACCCAATGTAGTGAAATTGAATGATTTGCAATAGGTGAGAATTGGTGGATGGACCTTTTTTGCTATGTCTCCAAAGAACTATAATGAAATGTATCTAGAAGTTATGTACCTATAGAGTTAATATGCATCAAAAGAACTATAGATTTGACCTTTTGGTTGTGCCTTTGTTTTTTTTCTTCTCTTTTATTTGGCCCTTGGTTCTACCTAAATTCCCTTTCTTTGCAACTAAATTTTTGTGTGTTCATTTCATGTGTAGGGATGGATGAATCCTAATGATCATAAATGAGTCTACAATAAAATGCATACTTGAGGATCAAAGCATTATATGAAAAATGTTAATAAAGCGAAAAGCAAAGGCACCATGTACAATATAAACTGTAAAATCTTATACCTATCAAATAACATTACCTAAAAACTTCATATACATCCTTATACCCTAATTCAATAATCATGAAACCCAAATCCAAATCCTAATTGTATTTCTTGTTTTTAGACTTTAACCCATAAATCCAAAACATGAATCTGAGCCTAAATGCTAAAATTTAAATCTAAAATCAAACCCTAGAACTTTAAACCCCAAAACCTAACCATCAACTTACACCTTTCAACTAAACCAAACCTTAACCTTAAAACTAAAACCTTAAACCTAACCCTAAACTTTAACCTCGAAACTCAAAAACCTTAACCCTAAAATGTAAGCATCAAACTTGAACCTTAAAAAATAACAACTAAACTCAAACCCAAGAAAAATATTTTTGAAACTTAAACCCAAATTAAAAACATCTAAAGAATAAGCTCTAAAACCCAAACCTTAAAAATAACCATTTAAAAATAAACCTTAAAGAGAAAAATCCTTAGACTTTAAACCTTAAACCCCAAAACATTACCATAAAATATAAACTTTAAAATGAAAACCCTAAAAAATGACAACAAAAAATAAAATTGTAAAAAATAACCCCTAAAATCAAAACCTTAAAATTGAACCCTTCAACCCAAAATTATAAACTTTATACACTAAATTGCACATTCTATGACCTTAAAACTCCTACATATTCATAATCTCTAAACTCAAGTATTAAGTAACCTTTTGATTCATTTAAATCGTTTCAAATTAAAATTAGTCCCTACTTCATCCATAGTTGGGGATTTTGTCCTTGGTTGGATTGACTTTAAAAATACCAAAAAACAAGGAATGAAACAATAAATCAAAGGTCAAATTGGGTTGTAGCTTGGTATTACTTGAAGGATAATTTTATTAAGTATATTCATAAAGTGACTTTTATCAGGGACCCTAAACCTCTAACACTTGGTGAGACTTGACATTAGAATTAACATTTTTGAACTACAAAAAGAAAAGGGACCAAACTAAAAAAATCCTTTTAAAACTTGAGGTCAAACTACTTTGGTCCCTAGTCTATGTTTTGCACCTTGTGTGAAAACTAACCCAAGTAGGTAGTACAAGTATGTAAGTAACCTAGGTTGGTAGATAGGTGAATAGGTAAATAAATTAAGTAAGTAAATAAGTACCTTAGGTGGTATGTAGGTAGACATCATAAGTAAGGACATATGTAAACAAATAGGTAAATAGTTTAGATGGGTAGGTAGGTTGATAGATCAAAAACCTAAGTAGTTGGATAGGTAGACTAGGAAGGTATTATGTAAGTTTAAGGTAGGTGAAGAGGTAGTCAAACTTGTTGGGTAGGTTGGGAGGCTTGTAACCTAGGTAGTTTGGTAGGCTTGTAACCTAGGTAGTTTGGTAGGTAGTCTATGCAGGTAGGCACCAATGATGGTTGGGTATTTACTTTTGGCCGGGTATCAACCAAGGCATAAACCAAGGTATTGGGTGCTTTGACTGTTGGGCATGAGTCGACTAAAAAATGCACAATACCCTACTTGGGTAGGCCTTTCTTCTCTAATACACATGTCATGCCCATACTTCAATGGGTGGTGTGTTTTGCAAAGTGCTGAAATGCACTGGTGGGGTGGACATTTGCCGTCACACACTAGTGTCGGGCATCAAGGTTTAAGGCTAAAAGTTAAAAAGTTAGGTTAAACTTTTTGCTTTGAGGGTTATTGATGTGAGAAATGTTGTTTTGCGACTTTTTGCAATGATGATGGAAAGTGAAAACAACATTAAAATGGAAAGGAAAGCTAGATTTTCCCTCATGATGGAGAATCCAAACATCAATACAATGGACAAGAATGTCAAATTTGCCTTCAAGGTGTTTTACTTTTGATCAAGGCCGACTACTACATTATTGTTTAGGTAAGCTCTAAGTCATAAGCTCTTTACATTGTTTATTTTTGACTTGAGACCTAAAAAAGATAGGTTATGTCAAGAGTTTGTATTTTGATTTTCAGTGTTCTTTGTTTCCATCATTGACACTAATGATTGCTTTACTATTTTGGTTTGCCAATTCATCATTAAGAGCTTAAAGAACTTTTGCACTGTTGATGAAAAGCTTTTTCACCTTTAGGCTTCATCAATGCTAGTTCTTACTCTACATTTTGCAGAGTTTAGTTTTCATTCTTGTTTTATAATGACTATTGACAGTCAAAATGTGTTTATGAATAAAGTGAGAGAGGATGGGGAGGGGGAGGGATTTCCTTTATCTATGTCTGATTATGATGTTGGCATTGATGAAGCCCAAGGGTTTGGGAGTGGTGGTGGTGGTGGGGCTAGGAGTGGTGATGGTGGGCATGAATCTTAGGCAATTCCTAATGAAATAATTATTGAAAAGAGCTTGGTGAAAATGACTTGGAGATTTTTGAAACTGAGGTTGTTGGGTGATAGGAATAGCTATTTCTTTAGTTTGAACTCAACTAAAAGTTTTGGAATACATGCACTATGAGAAAAAAAAATGTTTTGCAATTGGCGTTACAACTTAATTTTTGAGTTGCAATGGACATTTGCAACTCACTGTATTTATACATTGTGAATTCTAACAAACAAGTTGCATAAGTTACAAAATTGCAACTCACCATATATACGATGCAACTCATTGCAACTCAATTACAAGTTAGTTAAAACAATTCATTTTCAACTACTATTCAATTCCATTATAACTACATCCATGATGTCATGCTAACATCATTAATTGTCATCCATCTATTAAAATTTAACACATGGCATTATGAAGATTTTGGACATGAAAAAAATTCGTAATATTGATCTCCATCATCCATTATGATTGTTAATGATGCTCTGAGATTACAACATGTGGCACAATAAAAAAATTACCACATGGCATATTTTGGAAATATATATTTATATTTATTTTAATAGCTCAGTAGGTCATACATAACCATAGGTAGGTAGGTTGGCAGGTCTTAAGACCTACATACCTACATTTTTACCTAGGACCTACCTACTTACTTACCTAGGTAGGTAAGTAGGTAGGAAGCACAAGATTAAATGCATTAAAGAATAGCCATGAAACTTTTTTTTTCAATTTTATGTTTTGCTTTTAGGTTCACCTTTTTTCAACTCATCCCAAAATGGCACATGTATTTTAATGTGAAAACATAAAGAAACAAGCTTTCTTTATATAATTTGTAACATGGGATTCTGAAGCAAAGCATATGGGTTAAATCTTTTAATTATTCATTAGTTGCAATTGAATTGCAACTATAACACTTAAGCGCTCAGGGCAAGCCAGATCCAAAGGGGGGTTCCATTATTTTTGGTATTTAAACAAAGTTTGAACCCTTCTTATTAGCACGTTTAGTGCACTAAGAATCGTAAAAAATGGAATAGAATTGAAAAAGTTATGGCCTTTCAAAATAAAGGGGTCAAGAACTCAAAAAACAAACCACCAAATGCTATAATGGCTAGTTCCCAAACACCCACAAAATTCCTTATATGTTGTTTTTTTATTGTTAAATTTCAAAAATAATTTGTAAAACTTTAAATGGTGTTCTTATAGAACTTTACATCGTTTAAATGAATAAGAAATAAGAAAGTTATGAGGTTTGAAAGTAGGAAGGATCCAAAGAAAAAAAAACGTGTTTTGTAAATTGGAAGCTTATTCATCTTCTTATTATTTTTTCATTACTCATTTTCCTTTACACTTCAAAGATGATTTCTAGAAATTGAAGTAGTCTTCCCATAACATTTCAAATCACTCAAAATGAAACACATATGATGAAAATCCAAATAATTAATGAATATGTATCCTTATTAAGTAATAAATAGTTGTTTTATAGTCATAACATAGTTGAACAATAGTACTTTAGTAGTGGCGCACTAGTGGCCATACTAATCATATCAATTGGAATCATAATTAAAAACTTGTTGCAAATGTATCCCATAATGGGTGGTGGAGATGTGGACACGTGACATAATCACATGTATGTACATTGTACATTAGTTGCAACATAATTGTTGTTTTAATGACACATTTATAATAGTTTTAAAATAATTGTCACATGTAACTACAATGTAATTCCTAGAAAAGTCAAACATGGTTGAATACATATGTATGTACGATGTGTATAAATTATTGTATAGAAGACCCATTTTCAACTCACTTGCAAATATAATATAACTAATTGATTTTCTGACATGACAATTTATTTATCAATACACCATATTTTTAAGGGGATAGTTGCATAACAATTGTATACAACTTGTTTTTTGAGTTTTAATTATAAGTTAATGTGGTTTCAATGAACACGATTTCTCATAGTGATGGCAAAAGTCAAGAAATATGTGCAGGTTCTTTAAATTTAATGACTTTAATGTTATTGTGGATGTTAGCAAATCTCAAAAAATGAAATGCATTTTGTGCCATATTGTGCAACAAGAAAAGGTAGATCAAAGTTCTACCCAAAGTTGAAAAGGTTTGGTTATGTATAAAAGGGACCATGGCACAATTGTCATGAGTCGTCATGTTGCTTTGGAACATTTTGTAGTTATGAAGTAATACCAAATGCGACATTTCGATGTTACCACATAGTTTGATGTTCCCTAAACTACCGGATGAAAGCACATTAAAGTGGAGTATTTTCTAGCATATGTGGAATCCATATTAATGTTAAAATAAAAGTCCATTTTACATTGTAGCAAAATAAATTATATTGCATAAGTCATATGGCAAGATTAAACAATTTTTTTAAAAAAATTTAAACTTTATCAATTGTAGATAATTGTATCAAAAATTTACATTTAAAAAATGAAAAGTTGAATTATCAATTCAAATGAATAAAGGAATTTTATTAAAAAATCCATATTTCATTGTATATCTCAATTTATGGTTTTCAAAATCTTTCAAAATTGTCTTCCTTTGTATCAATGGCATCACACTACTTTCTATGTGAAAAAAAATCATTCAACTCTTAAGCATTTTAGTAGATATAATGAATCCATAATCATATGATATGGATTGTGATGCTAAGTTCTTGGCACTTCAAAAGTCTAATATGTTATGGTAACTCAAAATCTATTCATGAAATTCATACAATGTGATCATATCACATGTAATATTATTTTTTTGAGTCATTTTCACATATTATTCATTTATATTTTGTTCCATGGCCCATGATTGATAATTGAACAAGCTATGACAAGATTAGTGTGTTTTCACCTTATCAAGAAGAGGAAAAATTCGTCTTCAATTTCCATCTTTGATTTTTTCAATAGTGGAACCCCATATAAAAAAATAGACCTTGTTTAAAAACACCTCCTTTAGGATCTTGTACTCTACATAATAAAGGGCTATCGCCCATTGAACTTTGTTGAAAACATCTAGTTGAAGAGGCTTATCCTCCATAAGTGCAATTGGGTTATGGTTTCTAGTAGATGATAGTTCGCCACCGAAATCATTCCAATGATGGTAAGCAAGACCATGGAAAGGTATGTGCTTCCTGCCCTTGCTGAAACAACCATGGTGACTACCACTTTGATTTATGGATGTCCCAAGGAGGTTTTGGCACATTTGTGCTTGTTGTAAATTACATCAACAAATAATGGGAAGCATGTCATATTATAGTTGGGATTTTTGAAGTTCATGAAACATCAAGTGCTACCACAGTTGTCAAATTGAGGGATTTGTTTGCTTGGTATGAATTGTTGGACAAGGTCATCGCATGTGTCAAAGATGAAGGTGTCAATTTGAACACCCTCATTATAAGATTTACAAATATTATATCTTATGTTCCATTGCAGTTGCCACAACCCCATGTTGCCATTTGTTATGGGCATGCAATGTCAAAGTGTTGTCAATATGCTACTAATGACCTTAAGGTATGTGGTGGAATGTGAGAGGTTTTTTTATTAAGGATGCCTAATCTTCTTTGCAAAAAATTATTACTTGGATTTAAAAAAGTGGCAAAGATAAACATGAATGGGCTAGGGCTTGCAAAGATGCATCCTTTTGCCCTCAAAAATTAAAGACTCCTATGAAAACATAGTTTGCATCCAAAGTTATATTATTCAAAGAAACCTTGGAGTTCAAAGATGCCATAAATCTTTGCTATTCAAGGCAAAACATTTCTTTGTAGAATAGAATTCCTACTTTTTAAACTTGGGTTGTGGCACAAAAAATGTCAAAAAATTTGACCCCATGTGGTCATTGAATGTGTTTTGAACCAAACCAAGGGATATTGGTTGCTTGATGTAATATATGCTACCATGTATCTATGTGTGTGATGATGCGCAACACTAATTCTAGTATCAATGATGTGATGCAAGTATGTGGCTAGTAAAAATTGGTTGTTTGTTTATTGTTGGCTTCGGGTTAAGTTCTAATTTTTGCATTTGTTTATTGATTGTAGGTAGGAGATTTTGATGATGAATTGATGCATTTGGGGTGTCACATGCGAGCTAAGGTCATTGGTGTGTTGAAGCCATTTTTGGCCTTTACATCACCCTTCTAGCCTTGTGCCACTCACAACATGTTAGTTTTCATGTTTGATTCATGGTTTAAGAATTTGTAACTCATCCATGATTTTGTGGGCATTGAATTAGCCATGCAAGTAGCTGTAGAATACGATCGTGAGATTCTTTTGCTTCTATTGTTGATTGTTTATAACAACCTAACATTAACTTCTGTTGATGTTGAACTAGCTTGGTCTATTACACTTGAGCTTGGTGCATTTGGAGCTCTAGCTTTTATTGAAGAGGCTACATTGGGGTTGTTTAAGTTGAGACGTCATTTTTTAAGAGAAATACAATGCCTACTATTGCATTCAGTCCTTTCACATGGTGGATAGAACATGAGTATCAATTTCCTAATATTTCACATTTGGCATGATAGTTCATGGGCATTGTTGGGTCACAAATAAAAATTTAAAAAAAAATTAGTATGGCAAGCATCACTATAGGTTTGAAATGATGTTGACTTGGAATTGAAAATCTGGACAAGTTGGTTCTTATAATGAAAAACTAGCCAAATGATCCCAAGTTTGGGTGCACAATTGGCCTACCTAAATCAATCAAGGGATGCCTCAAGATTTAAGATGTCATGGTTTCAAAAAATGAAGATTTCATTGTTGATTTTAACTTGATAGTTTGAAGAAGATTAACATATGTGGTGTTTCTAGGTGTGAATCAAGAAGCTTGGATGTTAACCCTAATGGTAGATTGCCCCATTTTTTGTTGAAAGTGTTTTTATGGTTTGTTGGATGTGCAGGTACCCAAACCCTAAGGGGTAAAGTGCTTCAATGATGAGAAAAACAAAGTGTGAAACACCCTAATATTTTTAAAGCTCCACAATAGGTCTAAAATGTGTGTATGATCTATTGTGGAGTTTTCAGAGTTTTGGAAACCTGTTGTGTAATTTGTAGTTTGCAAATTTTTGGGGTTTCCATATTGCAATTGGTTGGGTTTTTTAGATTGCAAATTGTTGGGTTGATTTCCAATTCATTGGTGTTGGGTTTCCAATGTCCAAGTTGTTGCATTTTTGGGGATTTCAATTTGCAAATTGTTGGGTTGGGGTTGGGTTTTGAATTTCTAGGTTTGCAAATTGTTGGGTTTTCTAGTGTTTAGATTGTTGCATATTTTGAATTTCCAATTTGCGTATTATTAGGTGTGGGGTTGGGTTTTTTAAGTAGCAAATTGTTGTGGTCAAGGTTGGGGTTTCCAATTTACATTATATTGTTGAGGTTTGGTGACATAGTTTCAATACATGGCTACTTGTATGCTTTTATTTGTAGTTTATATGTGCATAGTATGCCAAAGTCCGAGAGTGCACTCTATGCCCACCAAATTGAGCGAAAGTAGTTGCTGAAGGTGAGTGACAATTTTTGGTGTGCAATCAACAACTCCAACTTGGATTAGTTTGCCACCTTGGCATCAAGGTTACGTCATTAATCATTAATCACTTAGTCACCTAGGCTAAAATTTTGGTGGTAGCAAGAATACATCATGTAGTTATTTATGTTACAAATTTCATAGTTAGTATTTAGTTGTTGAAGACATAGGATTTGGAAGTTGTGTTTGATAGCTTCAGAGAACAATTTGTATCATGGGATTTGTATGTTGTGTGTGAGCAATTCATAAAACAATGTGTATTCTTTTGTTTTCTTTTTTGCTTGAAAACCATATGAATTATGGTTATATTCTTTAATGCACATGACCGGGTTGAGGTCCCCCAGACATCACCAATTCTGATACCTGGTACCCATGCTCATCTTGTAAAAAAAATCCAACCTATGTCTATGCCTAGAGGGCTTCAGTTTGTCAAAAAAATTGTGCGGCCCAAGCCCCCAGGGTATCACATGTGAATTTTTAAAAGATACTTTGTCCATTGGGCATGTCTAAAAGTAGATACCCAATCAACACTCGTAGGTACACTAGGTGGATGGGTACATAACTTAAGTAAGTAGGTAACCTGAGCAAGTGAGTAGGTAGATGGGTAGGTAGCTTAGGTAGGTCTCTAATCAAGGTAAGTAGATCCCTTAGGTAAGCAAAAGGTCTTTAGTTGTAATTAAATAAAATAAATAATGGTGAAATTTTTGGAGAGCTCATCTTTATATTGGAGTTTCTGTCCCAGGTTGGGGGACTTTAAAGATAGCTGTAAAGTGGGATTGAGATGGCCAAGGATATCCTTATGAATATCTTTATTGTCTTCCACACTTTTCTCCTTTTTCTACCTTCATTCTGCATAGCTGTCCCAGTTTAGTGTCCCCAGAGTACTGCCTGAAGACATCATACTTTTCTATTTTTCCCATTACACTTCTATTGGTGAGAAGTTTGTTGCCAATTAGATGCATGTAGATTTCAGACCTTGAGTCTGGGGGAGTTGGTGTCTCTGGCTGAATCCAAAGATGTCAGCCAGGGTGAAACTAGTACCCACACTTGTACCTTTGCCTTTTTGAGTAAGAAATCTTAGTAGCCATATCGAGCCCCAAAAATGTTAGATATGGACTCAATATGTCTTACAACTAGGCTATTTCATGTACTTGTGACAAACCCATGAATTCGATCCTACCAGTTGATGATGAACATCTGAAATTATGGAATTGAAAATGGGGCAGTGAACCTCTTTTTATGAAGGATTGATTCAACATGTATGCAAATTGCAATTGACTGTATAGTCCTATTAGCTCCACATTCATTACTTTCTGCCAAAACTCTCATTTTTGGATATTGTGTTTACAAGTTGCTCCCTACAAGTTCTCACCAAAGTCAATTATAAATCCATTGTACAATTTGGTTAAGAGCATCATTAATTGGAGAATACGCTTTTAATGTGGATTTCTTTTAATGTTTAAATTTTCTTTTATTTCCCAAAACTAAACAACCAAACAAATATTGGACATGGCTTAAGGCATTTGTTACAAAGCCTATGCAACCCATAAAAATGCCTTAATTGAAGCCAATCAACACTTGAAACACAAATGCATGGTTGCTAGTTTATCAAATGTCAAGATTAAGATCTAGGCACCCATCATGAAGTTTGATCAAAATCCATTGTACTTCTAGCTTGCAAATGTTAAGACCTGAAATCGAACACTTGACCTAAGTCTCACACTTACCATTGACCCATGGCACTCATATTTGTGACAAACTCTTGCAATCTTTTGTACTTATCAAGAAGCTTAGACTAGAAACAATATGGTAGCTTCCCCCTTTTTTTTCTTTTTTCTTTTCTTTTTTTTGGCACAAATGAAAGAATTGATTACAAAGAGAATTTTTTAACTAACAATGAACCAACTGGGCATGGCATGTTTGTGCTAGATGGCAGGCCTTCCCAACAGATATAGTTCCAATTCAACTGATCAAGTTGGATTAACCCCTGAATGTCAGGGCAGACCAATTTGGTCGGCTTTCCAGTGTATTTTTGTCTTTCTCTCAAGTTTAGAGATTTGATGACATTATCAAAGAAAGAAGTTCCACCTATCCCAAACACATGCTAAACAATCTACCTTTTCTAGGAGAGAATCAAACACAAGTTGGATGTCAAATGAATTCAAATGCACACTAGATCACTAAGAGAACGTTTTATATTTACATACCCAAATTGAGGAAAAAAAACTTAAGAGTATAAAATCCAAAGAAGTGGCTGAAGAACCTAAAATATTTATTGAAGAAAATTACAAACCCAATTATGCATAACATGTGGGTGTTATCAAAAATAATAATTGAGGAAATGGTAATTAGGGCTATTGCTTAACCCCTACGAGCCTAAGACTATTTTACATCTATTTTATTTCTATTTGGTTCAATCTATCCATCAATGAATTGGATTATAAATCCAACCATTAGATTCAAAATTTTCAAACTCAAAGTTGTTTGATAAGAATTTCAACCAAAATCAAGCACATGATGATGAAAGAAAAAAGCTTGATTCAGCGCATGTAAAATTGGGCAAGTGCTACCCAAGATTGGATTTGAAGCTTCACTTGCCAAAAGAAATCTTTTGACATGAATTAATGCATGTATTCTAATATAGCACACACAATGACTAAGTTACTATTCACCCCCAAAAAAAATATTCAAGCCAAAATGCAATTCTTCAAATCAAAATGAAGCCTTCCAAATTTTGGAATGTGAGGATCTTGAAAACAAGAAGTGAATTAAAATTTCACTGTTGTTGGAACTCCAAACTAGCAGGTTAATTCATAATTGAGTTTTCAAAGTTAACCCAACTAGGATAGGAAGGCTAATTGAGGGTAATTTTTGACCTTTGACTCAGCCTCTTCACAAGTGAAATTGTACAACTAATTAAAATTGAGGATTTTAATCATTAAAATCAATCATTTACTTGCCTACCTATATAGGACATGAACTTGTGTTCAATAAATTTGTTTACAAGATGCTAATCTTGATTTTGCATCTAGCAAAACATTGATTCCACCAAAAGGTATTAGCTCAGGTCCACGCTACAGACCACAAGAATATGAACTTGAAACCTGGAAATTTAACATTACAAACATAGGAACCTACCATACTAGTTTTAACTAGTGTTCAGCAGTTTTTTACTTTTATGAAGAACCTCTGGTTTCAGTTCTAGAAAATAAATTAAAATAGTTTCAGTTTCGAAAATAAGACTTAGTTTTGACCCTGGTTTCAAGTAATTCACACTGGAACCAATGGTTAACCTTTGGAACTAGCTCCTAGGTCATGTCTTTATTTTCTTTCAGAAACCTTAGTTTCGGTTCCACACATAATTGAAAACAAGAATCCAATTCCAGGTTTCGTTCTTAAAAAAAAATGTATATTCTAGGTCTGATTCTAAAATTGGTTCCAAAAATCAGACTTGGTACTCTTGATTCTAACCCTCCCAACAAGGTAACTACTCAACACTAGTTTTAATTAATATAGTATTGTGCAATTGTTGACTTTGAAAAGAACCTTTGATTTCATTTTTATTTTTATTTTTTTGGGTTTGATAGTACATGGTGAAAGTATGAGGTGGAAGTAGGAGGGTTAACAAGATAGGTTCTCAAGGTGGAACCTTCTTGAGTAATTTAGCTGTGGTTCATCGACAGCTGAGTTATAACATTGAACCTGAACTCTAAACCCTATATGATTTTGTATGAAACTCCAACCTGCATAAGAACAAGACTACACTGATCCAAACTGCCTGAAAAAAAGCAAAGGGTCTGACCCCCAACTCCCCTATGATACCATCATTTCAAATGCCTGCAGCTGGCTTGTTGAAATAAGTTCTTTGATGTTGTCAAACTCGTACACTTACCTGACCAAGGTGAACCATTTATTTTCATTTTGTCGGAAAATAAGTACAAGAGAAATCAACAGTCCAAAGATAGAACTAAGAAGGCAAGGTGCAGTGTGAGCCTTGTTTGTAATTGCCACCATTGTACCTCAAGCTGTTAGTACTCCCCCTAATGGGTTTCAAATACCTGCAACTTGTTGAAATCATAAGTTCTTGCTGTTGACAAACCCGTACACTGGCCAGAACACGACAAACCATTTACTTTGGTTGTGTGAGAGAATACAAGAACCGGACTAACAGCCAAAGGACATGACTTAGACAACAGGAAGCTACACTAAAAACCTTGTTGGTAATTCTCACCATGTACCTGAAGCTCTACCAAGCCCTTTAAACCTGAACCTGCCGCACACAGTACTGGATTTGCTAGTCAATAGCTCTACTACTCATTACAATTGTGGGTGATGGCTTGACCACAAGAAGATGTATTAGACATGTTGCTATTTGCATTTCATAACCATTGATCTTAGGAATCTCGAGGCTCTGGTTGGCTGTCAGGTGACAAGTTGAGTTATGACCCATATCATCGTGACCATATTGTGCACAAGTTTGATCTCTGGTTCATTAGCAACCTACTAGTTAGCACAAGGTACCACCCTGGACTGGACTCTCATGGGCACAATTATTTTGTAACAATCCTTTGCTGCTTGGATGAGATTTCATAACCGCTCTCTGCATGGATGAAATGAGGGCATCTTGATTCTCACAAGGGATGGCTATGTCCAGTAACCAGTATTGTCTTGTTGGTGACCAAATACATATCAATTGATCGATGTAATAGAGTTGCCCATAAAGCACCTGAAACTGTTTTGGCACAATTGGGGACCAAAGCCAAAGTCAGGATGAAAAAAGTACATAGGCAAAATTTAAGGAAAAACTTGATTGTGTTTTCAATTAAATTGGTCAACTAAGTTTCACTCCAAGTTTTAGTTTTGCAGTGCCTGCAGCTTTGCCGTTAGCCTAATGAAAATCTTTGTTAAATTAAATCTTTCACATCTTATGAAGTGATATTCCGCTTCACTCACTTTCTCAATTTCACTCCAAATGGGGGGATGAAAGAGGATTTGAGGGTAGAACTAAAGCTTAAAGATAAGGACAAGGTGACTTCACTAATAATTTTAGTCTATGCAACTTTTACAACTTAATTTGGATTAATTCTTGTATTTAGTTGTGTTCAGAATTTTTAAGGTATACCAAAATGTTGTTACAATGTCACTCTTTTTTCTTTTTTTTTTACCTCCTTTTATTTTGTCATATTTAGAACAAAAAGTGAAAAATGTTAATGAAATTTTAAATTATGATGGTCTAACATATTTTATTATAAAATACTTAACAGTTTTGAATTCATTAATATTGATGGGATCAAAAAGTACATTTTAAAAAAAACTTCATTAAAAACTAGACCCTTTTCATCTTGAATGATACACATTAAACAAATTTCACCTGGCTGCAATAGAAAGTGATAACAAGTGTATTTAAAGACAACATTCTTTTGCTAGTACCTTAGTACCTGGGCTGATTCACAACGAGGTGTCCTAATAATAATAACTTTTTTATCATTTACTTTTCGACAATAGAAATAATAATATTTTATAACTATGCACTATACTAAATAATTGAAGGTAGTGTGCTTAAAAGTATCCTTCAGACTTTCAACATGGCAGGTAAGTAATTTTCAAAAGTTTCGACAATTCCAAATATAAATAATTAGTGCATAACCAGCCTAGGTACTATGGCATTCAAATCAGTACACTTCTTGTTAAGTTAGTTATAGTCTTGTGACTACCGAGACCAAACTACAATTCGGTAGGACGGTTTGGTGCCTTACCTGTTCTGGTTTAGTTCATGAGTGATTGGATCTGGGAATATGGTCCTCGGTACTCACTCTGGTCTCTGCAATTTTGTTGCAATATTGCTGGAGTATGTGACCTCTGTACCTAGTACTTACTAGTCTTGGTATGGTACCTATCTCACTTGTGAACATACCAGCCTGGTCTTGGTATTGGGTTTTTTTTTTTAAATTCATACCAACCTGGTCTTTGTTTTTGGGTATTTTGCAAAAAAAATCATACCAGCCTGGTCTTGGTATTGGGTTTTTTAAAAAAAATTCATACCAGCCTGGTCTTGGTATTGGATATTTTTTTTTTAAATTCATACCAGCCTGGTCTTGGTATTGAGTATTTTTCCAAAAAAAATCATATCTGCGTGATCCTTCTATTGTGTCCAAGTTTTATTTTTGCCTGGTATGAGGCAGGTATAGACTTGGTATTGAAATTGATATAAAATTTATACAAGGCTGGTACTGGCTCGTGTCCCTACTACTAGGCCTGTCCTGGTATAAGACTAGCCTGCCTTAGGTTATACCAGTCTGGTACTAGGGTCCTTGGTACCAGTGTTGATGCCAGTGTTGATACCAGGCATATCCCTATAAAGGACATGCCTATATACCACATACAACAAGCGTACTTACTTATCATCATTCTGAAGAAAAATCCCACACAAGTGGGTGAATAGGTCCATTTTTTTTTATTCCAATTTTCTGGTTTCTATATTTTGCCAAAATTTTCCAAATTGTTAGCCAAATTAGTTGAATTTTCTTTTCTTTAATTCCAAAATAGATAGGTAGGTAGGTAGGTAGGTAGGGTTAGGCTAGTGGGTGCTACTAGTAGGTAGGTATGAAAAAGAAAACTTGAGTTAATGATTTTGATTAGCTAGGGAATTGGGACCAAATGAAAGGGCGTTCCTTGTGGCTCATAAGTAAGAAAAACTAGGTGTACAAAATATTACCTATACCTAAACTATACAAAATAAGTATTACCTACACAAAACTATATCACCTATACCCAAACTATACAAATAATTATTACCTACACAAAATTTGGACTTGTCACCAACCAATGAAATGGAGCACAACTATCACACCCACCAAGAAAAAGCCCCAACCACATCGAAGTTCATTTTCCTCAACTCTTGGTTGGATCATTCAAAATTTGGCTACATACCAGACATGAAAGTTTTTTAAAAACAGGGTCCTACATACTCGGCTACCCACTGGAACTTATAATAAAAATCTACTGACAAATTGGGGTAATAATCATTGGGTTACATTGCTCAAAAGAATTTGATAGTAATGAAGGTGAGGGTGCTCTAGAAATTGGTGATGTCTTAGAGCATCTCTATGATCCACACCCCTGAACATGAAAAATTGGATAGTATAAAACACTGATAGAGGCCTACAAGCATAGTTGTGACTGCATACTAGTTGTATGTTATGTGCAAAGTGAAGAGCTGGGTGGGTCAATTCTCAGTTACTTGATCTCAATCTACAATACAATGTCTTTGAAATTCTAGGGGCACATTGGATATTAAGCAATACTTCTTGGTTTCCAGGATCAAAGCCAAGTTTTGCATTTGAAACTAGTCCTCTTCTGTCACTGCCTCTGATGAATTGGCAATGCCACTTTCATCCTCTGCATGTCCTGCCATTATTCCCTCAGAAATAAAACCACTGCTTTGTTCTTTCTCTCACCCCTCCAGCCTTGTCTCATGATTTTCAATACGGAGGAGCAAAAGTAACACCAAATTACTAGTCTAGATATCAGTGGAACTCCATTGTCAACTTGAGCTATATCTATATGTGTATACCCTAAACCCATAATTACCCTACACCGTCATGCAGTCTAGTTGTGTATTTGGGTTTGGGATTTTTTGGTGAAAGTCTGCTGCCACCATCTGTATGTGTTGCATTCTGACCATGTTCAACTTTGAAATTGTTTTGAAAAAAGTGTGGGTGCAGTGTGTGAGCAAAGAGCAGCTGCATCTGCAAGCATCCCAATTTCAGTTCCTTCCCAACTTATAATTCCTGTGACCAACTGAGGACATCAAAATTGAGTAAACAAGCTGCATAAGTGCCAATGCTTGAGGTTCATTAGCCTTCTTGCAGCAGGAGGTGGAGATCTCCATCTTGCTTTGCTAGCTGGCTTACTTACAATCTCCCCAATCCCTCTAGATCTTTTGACTTTGTTGTCTCCATCATATTTAATATTCTCTTTTTTGGCTATCTTTTTCTTCTCAAGACTAGTGAATGTAACATAGCAGAGACTTGATACAGATCCAAAGATGGCAGGAATACCTCAAAGAAGGCAGTGTCAATCACAGCTGGTTGATCTGGTATGTCCATAATTATACTGAATGATTGTTACAACAAGTTTGTACTTTCAAACTTTGCACATGGATACTTGTGATCACTTGCTGAACATTTTGGCCAGAAAGGGTTGAGAGATACACTACTTGCTAATTTAGATAAATCTCTCAATTAACTTTTGGGATTCAAGCTCAATCCTCTGCAGATGCCATTGACATCATTGAAGCTAATTACTAGTGGAAGATCTTTGCAATCCAGGAGTTGGGTGAGACGTACGTTATATATTGCCAATTGTGTTACACAAAGAACTTGGTGTATCATAATCTTTTGCAGTCACTTTGTTGACATGTTTTACCAGAAGAAAAGTATGAGCAGATCTGGCAGAGATGGGTTCCCATTAAAACAACTAGGTTGTGATTCTTTGAGACTAAGGGCGAACTGATCATTGAATTCCTTTCAGTTAACCAAGGGATCCATTATTGTGTTGATGGTGTCTACTTCTGCTTTCCTCATTGTCTAAAGATCAAGTTACAACTTTCTGAACCAGGCTCCTCAATCAAGCTGCACTGCACCAAAGGTTATTCTCTTTGTTGAGCAAGTCTAATTGTTTTTGTAATGTTTCTTTCTTTCTAGTAGATTCCTAAATTTAAGGGTGTAGTAGACCATTTGTCAATAGAAAGGTCCACAAACTGTGGAAAACTGGATGTAAACCATTTGTAAAGACTAGGATCACCTTTGCATGGTTCATTTGTTAAGGTTTCTTAAGTTGAAGTTCCAAAAGCAGGAGCTTGCTATTGTTATGGTGTTGTAGTCAACAATCATGTTTTAAATGTGTTTCCTGAATTTGTACCTTGAAGTTTCATTTTCCATGTGTTCAAGTATGTGCTTTCCTTTGTCAATAATTAAAGATCTAGTGGAAGAGTTCAAGGTATAAGAATGCATGTGAATTGTATGTAAGGGTTTTTTATGCTTGAAGCTGAAAATTTGTCCACAAACTTTAGAAACCTATTTAATGGCCTGGAAAGATGCAAACTTTGATAACAACCATAATTATGTTTATGTTTTGCATGTTTTCTGGATGTTTCCATATGGATGTTTTCTTATCTTCAAATCTACTAAACACAGCTTGATAATTATTGAAGCACCTTTGTTGCAAAATATTCCAACAATCTACAAATACGAAAATGATATCTTCATTGGAACTATGTCTTCGGGTTTGGAACAATGTAAGGTTTTGAAATTAAGAGCAATATTATGAACAAGAAAAATTCAAACGACCTCAAAAAAATAAACAACAAAAACCTAAGCCTAAATGATCATCCATGCTTTGATTAATAACAATAATGATGAAAAGATTAGATCAAACATATTAAATGCCTATAAGCTCACAAATTGAACAAATATAGGCCCCAAAATATGAAATTTAATGCTATGGAAAACTTTGGGAACAGCAAAAGAACATTGATATCAAGGGTACAGATAGCTAAGCCCTGAACCCACTTAAATCATGAGCTTTAATGATTTACTATAGTTAGCCATTTATCTCCAACCTTGAAAAAGGTTGACATTGAATCAAGTTCTTGACTTGGGGGTCTTCGAGCATATGGATGTGCGTTTTGTGTACAAAGGTTGATAGCATTGGAAATATATAAAAATGGAGAACCAAGGAACACCAAGGGGTGCACATAGTGTGGATGGGGAGTTTTGGGAAAAATCAATCATGGGTCCAATTAGAAATATATAGGAGTGCATTGAGGAGCTTTCAAGAAGGTTCAAACCAATGAAAGGAGTTATTCTTTGAAAGCAAGGAGACTTCACCATGCACAACACCAACTAGTGTTCTTGTTTAGGATCCATGTTTATGTGCTCCATATCTAGCAACTTCAAATCTTCATTGATGGAATGGATGATCAACTTTGCAAATATTGATCAAAACTTGAAAATATGTATTAAACAAATTGAACTTATAATATCACCATTATAGACACAACTTGTATGTATGAAAAGATTTTGACCATTTCAATGAATAACATAAGCTGGATGCAAGATTAGATTGAGAGGAGAAACTAATTGCACTTTTTGTTCACAAGAAATTTTAATTCATGGTAGTGTAGGCTAATGACCAATGACTATACAATGACCCATTTCTTCTTTCTTTCACACTAATGGAATTCTATTTTTTGGCAATTCTTTTAACCCAAAAAGTGGGTTTTTTTTTTTTGGATATATATGA
>Ga0116227_10001225_pt1 | contig 56360 bp, 39 predicted proteins | sample S1TSphgellanicum_FD_89693 | JGI IMG/M metagenome (GOLD analysis project Ga0116227, IMG submission 89693) | Host-associated microbial communities from peat moss isolated from Minnesota, USA - S1T2_Fb - Sphagnum magellanicum MG | ecosystem: Host-associated > Plants > Peat moss > Unclassified...
AACAAAACCAGGGAAAGTGAGGAGAATTACATACAATTCGCGGCGCTGCTGACCACGTGAGAGAGTCGTAAGGGCCGGAGGAGGTGCTGGCATATCTGGAATTGTTGCTGCAACCAGCCATGGTGCGCGGGAGCGAAGCAACGGAAGCGTCAGGACAGCAAACGAAGAACACTCTGAAGAACAGAAGCTCAAGGAAGCAGGCACGCACCCCGTCCGCGGGACTGGCCTGCAGGATGGACGACATTTCATTTTATCATCCATATGCCCCTTGTCATCCAAATCCCATCCTCATGCAAATTCTATCATCCAAATGTAATGGTGGGTTTTGGTTGTACCAATTCTTCTTCTTTTTGGTGAATTTTGTGATGTGCCCAAAGTGGCGATCATCATGCATTCATAGGAAGATTTAGCCAAATTTGGCTACAAGCTAAATATGAAAGCAAAACATCCTTCAATATTTTTGGCTTCCTACTTGAACCATGTATAGGACTCTGGCCACTTCTGTTGTATTTATGGCAATTTCTCGTTATTGAAAATCTCAAAAAACACTCAATTTTGGCACTTTTAATTATTTTCAGTAGCCAGCAAATTTTTTTTTTAAAAGGCTGAACCGTGGAACCCCAGGACTCAGAAGATGATTTGATTCATGGGCTAAAAATGCAAATTATTTTCAATTTTATTGCAGTTAAATAATTCTTCGATATTTAGGTGGGATTTTTATTCTACATTCTACTAATATAGGCTTTTCCCCTATGTTTTGGAAAATCTTGATAATTATTTTTCTATTAATAATGAACGCTTTCCATCAATGTTCCATGGTGGGATAGATGGTCACCAAAGAAAACAATAATATAAAAATAATACAAGACTATATTTGTAGTACAAGGGCAGCTTGAAGAATGGTCTGTTGAATAATTAATTAATTAATTAATTATTAAGATTCCATGTCGGAAAAATAGAATAGAATATTCTTGAATATTATTCCAAACCGATTCACTATTTTCCTTCACAAAACTTTTTGTTCTTTGAAAAAACTAATTTTTTGAAATTTTCCACATTTCGACAAATATTATAATTAATGTTGACATTAATATATAAATAATACATTACAAGTATGCAATATTATCTATATTTATATCACTTTTTCTTAATTTGAAAGTTTAACATGAAATGTTGTACATTTTCAAGAAGAATTATTGAACATAAGGTTTAGAATAGTAGTTCAAAAACAATACATATTTTGTAGAAAGTAAAATGAAACAAATCACTTAGTAAACATAGTAATGGTGAATTTTTTTTTAAATATGAATTTCTCCTTTTCTTTGTCCCCTCTTTTGCCATTTTCTTATAGACTCCACCTTAAATAGTGGAATTACATTATAACAATTTTTGTTATGAATTTTGTTGTATAAATAAAACCATTTATCGTAAACCTAGAGTCCAAATGCATGTCCCTATTCCATGTAAGGGCTATTTTTTATCTTATACCTTGCATCGATAAATATATACTTGTGGGTGAATAAAGGCTTTGAAAAGCACATTATCTTACACCTTGCACCCCAAAAAAAAACCCCTTGGTTACATATCAATTTTTAAAAACTAATTATCTTATACCCTATATCAATAACTATTGGCCACAATAAGGTTAATTTTAGAACAACTTATGCAACGCATCCAAAAATAATTGAAACCCAATTAAACTTATACCTTACATTGGTATCTAACTATGCCATTTTCCACAAGAAGTACAATTTTGAAAATAATTGTATATGGTGCATTCATAAATAATTAAATACCCATGGCCATGTAAATAGTACATACATGGCCACAAGGTTATTATTGATTCAAAGTGGCTAATACCTATTTGGATAGTTCTCGGTAGGGTTGAACTATAGATACCCTTGGAATAGAAGCCATCATTTTCAAAGTGTGAAGACTCAACTACATCTGTCCCCCAAAAGAAACCATGTAACCAAAAAAGGAGGGAGCCAATAAACAACTTATAGCAATCTCATTACATAAACTATGAATGATCAACACAACAATGTTTCATCTTTTTATTCAAGAGGTCACAAGAACATGGTTTTCAGTAATATGTCTCACACCAACACAAACAAAATCACCATATCCTACCAGTTAATAGATATCTTGATACACCTCGAAGTCAATGACCAAAGAAAATGGATCAAACTCTTATTCACATCTATCATTTATTGATAGGTATCATCCCATTATCGAGCAAGCACAAAACTAGAGCATCAGAACCTTGTTATCTCCTCCTTTGACGACATGAATTCCACCCAAACTCAACATATTGTAGTTTCTTTTTTTCATAGTCCACCCAAGAACATAAAGCCCATCCCCAAGTGCTCAAATGTGGGACCTGTCAAATGGTGAATTCTAGACATTATCATCGCTTCCCTTCTCTAGTCTTGGGTCAAAGAATACACCAAATGAATTAACACTTACATTTTGATGTACAATTCCTAGCTCATTATTTCTTATGCAACAAAATAAGAAAATTTAGATATTTCATGTATAACAAAGACAAAAAACACACACATAAACCTAAAGATATATGCACTTAGCTTTTCTCAAGTTCAACCCAGAACTTCCCCACTTAAATCCTCCATCAACACTCCTTATTTCCATCCTCAATCACACCTCCACACAAAGCTTTCACACAAATCTTATCTAATAGCACATAGAACTCAATAACAAACCAAATATAGAAGGTTCATCAAAATAGTGGCATTCTTCATGCTAGTTGCCATCATCCTTAATTTCATGAACAAACAACCAAAAGTTGATAGTCGCATCCCCATGCAAAAAGACATAAAAAAGTAAAACCCTAAAGATGATTTTCATAGGACATATATTTATTTACTCATCTACTTTTTCTATTTACAAAAGTTCATCCATGACATCTTATTAAACATTTGATGTGAAATTGAAGATTTCCCATTGGACTCATGGACCAAAGGATGGTGTGCAATGAATACACTAGTACTACTATTGTCCACAAGATGTATGGAAAAAGGTGGAGAAGAAAGCCATGCAATGATGAATAGCCCACCTCGTTTCAAAACTCTCTTACCATTCAACTATTTGGTTTTGTTCTATGTGTTTTTTTGATGAAATCCTTTCATTGATTTCCTACCTTAAAGGTTAAAATTGCACATTCAACATTGTTCAATATAGCATAGTTGTCCTTGTTGTACAATTCCTTCAATCACTACCAAGTTTGCCTCCATAAGAGACACCAATAACAAACCTTCATATTCACAATGTCATAATGCGGCCCAAAAATGTTGGCAATAAAAATTTCTTATATTTTTTGCATGAAGATTGTACACCTTATGAATTATGTTCATTCACCATGAGAAATCATGTATGTTGAAATCACACTACCTTACAACTAAAACTCAAAAAAGACTCATACACAACTATTGTGCAACTATCCTTTGAGTATTACAACTAATATATAATTATCCCCTTAGAAATATGGTGTATTAATAAATAAATTGCCATGCCAAAAAATTAATTAATTATATTATAGTTGCAAGTGATGTGAAAATGGGTCTTCTATACAATAATTTATACACATCATACATGCATATGTAGTTAACCATGTTTGATTTTTTTAAGAGTTACATTGTAGTTGCATGTGACAACTACTTTAAAATTGTTGTAAATGTGTCATTAAAACAACAACTATGTTACAACTAGTGTATAATGTACATACATGTGATCATGCCACATGTCCACATTTCCACCACCCATTATGGGATTTTTATCCTTTTTTTTCTTTGGACCCCTTCTACTTTCAAACCTCACAAATTTTTTATTTCTTATTCATCTTAAACAAATTAAAGTGTTATAGGAACACCACCTAAAGTTTTACAAATCATATTTGAACTATAATAGAAATAGAACAACATACCAAAAAAAAAATTGGGTGTTGGTGTTTAGGAACCAACCTTTGTAGCATTTTGGTGGTTTGTTTTTTGGAACTTTTGACCCCTTCTATTTTGGGGGGCTGTAACCTTTTCAATTCTATGTCTTTTTTATGATTTTTAGTGTGTTAAATGCACCAATAGGAGGGGTTCAAGTTTTGTTTAAACACCAAAAACAATGGACCCTCCCCTTGGATCTAGCCTGCCTTAAATGTTTAAATGTTATAGTTGTAGCTCAATTGCAACTGATTTAATAACTAAAAATTTAACCCATATTGTTTTGTCTTTAAATCCCATGTTACAAACTATAGAAAGAAGGTTTTTTAAAAAAAATTATCACATTAAAATACATGTGTCATTTTGGGATGAACTTTAAAAAGTTTGACCTAAAGGCAAAACATAAAATTAAAAAATAAAATTTCATGGTTATTATTTAGTTCATTTAATCTTGTGCTTCCTACTTATTTATCTACCTAAATAAATAAGCAAGTCCTATTTTTCTACCTACTTGTGTAGGTAGGTCAATATGTAAATCTTAGGTAGATACATAAATATGTAGGTCTTAAGACCTACCAACCTACCTACCTATGGTTATGTATGACCTACCTAACTACTAAAATAAATATTTATATATTATTTTTCCAAAATAAAATTTATAAGCCATGTGATAATTTTCAATTGTGCCACATGTCCCAATTTTAAACCATCAGTAACAATCATAATGGATGATGAAGATCAATATCTCGAAAAGAAAATAATTTTTATGTCCAAAAATCTTCATAATGCCAGATGTCAAATTTTAATAGATGGATGATGATTAATAATGTCAACATGACACCATGGAATTGTATGTTATAATGGAATTGTATAATAATTGAAAATGAATTGTTTTAACATAGTTACAATGAATTGCACCATATATATGGTGAATTGCATCTCTGCAATTCATGTAACTTGTCCATTAGCATTCAAAGCGTATAAATACAATGAGTTGTAAATGTCCTATGCAATTCAAAAATTTGAGTTGTAAGGCCAATTGCAAAACACCTTTTTTTTTCATAGTGATTATTAATCCTATGACCATCATAATACTACAACCCTAACTACATTCACTCCATACCTAGGAGCATTCCCATCTGAACTCCATTTTCCATTTCCTCTTCATTCATTGATCTTAATAGATATATACATTTGAATACACAAATTTTGATCTTTAGCTATGTTTGGCTCGACATGTAAAAGGAGAGACTATGCAACTTTGTAATTAAATTCACTAAATGCAAAGTATGGCCTATTTTTCTATAGCCCCAAGTACAATGAATGAATATCATTCTATATAATAAGCTAGATAAACTAAGTTATCTTAAAGTTTAAGGATATTTATTTATGTTTATTTAAATATATTTAAAGCATGTGTAATTTATTTTGATTTACATAGATTTATCTATGGTTTATTTAATGTTTATTTGAACCTACTTAAGGCTTACCTAACATTTTGTTTAGTGCTTATTTATGCTTTCAAGATGACTTAAATGATTATTAAGTAGGTTATCCTAAAACATGCTTTCAAAATGATTAAATGTACAAGGTCATTTTATTGAATTTAAATTTACTAATTTAATATCTTTGACATGAAAAACCTTTCACATTGTAATTACTTTACAAACAAATTATCATTGGTATTAGCACATGCCATTTCTTATATTACATCACCACATTGAACCAAAGACATTGAAAGAAAATTGAATTATTAACTAGATATCAAGTTGTAATGATGTAAAAAAATTAAGAAAATTAATCAAAGGTATTGTCCATTTTTTTGGTGATCATATAAGCACAATGTTGTGAGGATGCTAGAAAAAATGTTTTCAAGTTTTTGGAAAAAAAAAACTTTTTTCAATTTTTCAATACATGTAACACACTTGAAAATATTGGGATATTGTGTCCTCACATTTGCCCACACACAAGAATCATCAATTACATATATTAAAAATTGGTGAATCTAAGAGTTTGAACTACTTTGAATTGTTTTAGTAGAAAAAAAAACTAATTAGCTATGTAAATGAATGTTTCTTTTGCCCTTTAATAGAATATCAAAAATTATAAAATGTCAAAGTACGAAATTTTGACATTCTTGGGGGCATCATCAACAAGGAAACAATTTCCTTTGCATTTGGGCATAATATGGAATGCTAATACCTATAAAATGGTTGATTATGAAATAAGGTAGTTTTTTTTTGACAAGACGTGGTAATTCAAGCAATGGGCATATCATTTTTGCATTTGTCAAACACGACTAAAATAAACAAGTGAAATTTCAAATCATTAGACCCAAAGGCTGTGGTCCTAAAAATTGTTCCACTTTGTCCATATTTCAATAAGCATTGTAATTGCCATGGAGTTCAGATTCCTAATGTGAAAGGTTCACATTTGGATCCTTAATTTGTTGGAGAAAAATACTCCATTCTCTAATGGTCGCATTTAGACATCGATGCATTAGTTTGCACATGATGCCACACACCCAGTTTTGTCTTATGTTCATAATACTTGACATTGCACAATTTTAAAAAAAATTGTTTTTCACCATAGCTTCATCCATTTTAACCAAACTTGCTCGTGTTCCTCAAAGGTGTTCCTCAAAGACCTGTTAAGATGTGTGACCCATGTTCAACGATTTGACAACCCATATTTTCAACTCATTACTAATGAAGGTTGTAGAATAATGACATTAGTACTTTTGCTATTTTAATTAAGTTTGAATTTGAGGGTTGTGACATTTACAATTTAGCTTTCAGGGTTTGCCAAATCATTATGTAACTATGTGAGATGAAATTGGTGTGTACTATAAGGGCAACCTAATCCATTGGCTAGACAATCTCTAATTTTCAATCACTGCAGAGTTGAACAAATTGATTGTGATTTTGTTTGAGGTGAAACAAGCAATGCAAGGGGTTACAACAATCAAGACTCCTGCATTGTGGGTTTCTCACTCAATATAATACCCTTACTAACCCAGCACTTTGTCTTCAGCTTTTCAAGCGCCTCCCTAGGCCAAAGGAAATTTTGAATGCCAAAGCTCAACGTGACACATCTATTGTTGATTCTCATGTCAAAGGCAACACATAGTCTGATGTCTTTTCTCTCAAGGCTGCCAGTTTTCTGCATTTTTAACTTAGATGTTAGAATTGGAGACATTGGAGAAAGAGACACTTTGACTCTTGTTTAAACTGCCCTTGAAGTGAAAAGTATTGTTAGGTGTTCAAAAGCAACTTTAAATAAAGGTTTGGAGTAGTACTAGGATGCATCTTATACAAACTATGAACCTTATAGCTACCTATTTTGTGATCACTGTTGTCCATATTTATCAAATTGCAGAGAAACTTTCACAATCACAATTTTGCAATCTGAACACAACACAACAAAGAGGGCAGTCAAAATGTACAGGATCCACTCACAAAGTGTCAGACCATTACCTCCACCACAACTAATTTATGCCATTCCCACATGAACTGTCTATCACTTGCACCAGAAAATAGGAATGTTTAGCTGCAATGACAACTCACTGACTTCATCAGCTCATCATGGTGGATTTAAATAAGTACATATAAATCTACCCAAAGTTTCAGGCAGACCATTCTACAAAATCTACAACCTAAGTTCCTGCCAATCTTTCCAAAGCATCAAGAAGACTCAATCATGATGTCTGCTAGCCATCAAAAGACATAAATAAAACATAAAAAACTCAGGAGTATCCTGATTCAAGCGTGTGAGCTGGAATGAGCTTGTCCCTGCACAAGCGAGCATCTACGGTGAAGGCATAGAGAGTCATACATAGAGAGTACTGGTTGAGGCCTCTTTGCCTTCTTTAAGCACTAATGTGAAGCACAATTGAAGTCTTGAATTTCACTTTGACATACATACTCTAAGACATAGTGGACCATCATTTGCAACCCCTAGCATTTCTCAAATTTCAAGAAATTTTGGTTGAGTAACAAAAGCATATATCTCTCATAAGAATTGAGAAATCACCATTCTCACGATTAAGAAAAATCAAAGCGAGGTTAACACTTCAACAAGCCACAGAGAATTCAAAAGAAGCAAAGACAAAACAGAGAACAAAGGACCAAGAAACAAAAACCAAAAATGATCAAAAAACAAAATGAACACTAAACCAGTATGAACAACAGTGCCAGTCTCACAGCTGTTCAGGGACCATCAATGGTAGCACGTATGATAGTGATGTCTCTATCACAACTTCACCCTGACTTCATCAGCTCCCTACAGTGGGTAAAGGTTAGTGAAAACACTGACCTGTGTACCAAGTTTCTGCTACAAATCTGGAAGCAACAGGAAACTCAGCCATGTTACTGTCTACCAACAAATAACACAAGGAGATTAAAAAAACTGAAAGACACAACATGATAGATAATACACGCAGTAAAGGACAGCAGGGAAGAACAAAGACCACAATCAGTTGATTATCATTTAGATTGTATGTTAATGCAATGGTAAGCTATGATGTGGAAGTCATGGGGTCACTGGCAAACCCAGGCAAAACAATTTGTGGATATTTTGAGGGAGGACCATCAGCATGAGTCTCCAGCCAGGTACTGTAACTTAAAACGCACTTACAATTTCTCCACCATAGAACAATCCAAGCTTTCCAAGAAGAAATAGAAACAATGTTCATTCTGTGCCTCCTATTTCACTACAATCTGTGCATAATACAATTACTTCCACGCCACTGACGATGCTAACTCTCTTCCATGATCAATAGCCAAACAGCAGCGCATACTCATCCTGAGAAAGAATCATGGACCTGATGACTCCATTAAGTTTAAGTCTTTGAATTTATGGTATTGTTTGGGATGCCTTTCAGCAGTTTCTCAAGTATCAGCAGCAAAAACCTGATTCACCAGGTGATGTGCCAATTCTGTTGTGGTTGAACTTCCCACCCTTGTTTGGTGGGCAAGTTGCTCTTGAAGACTGCTTTTTTTATTCTCCACTTTGCTTTCAGTTTTCCTAGGTCATCTTTCACTCATGTTCTAAATTGTGCATGCTCCCAAACTGCACAGGTGATCACAAGGAAGGAGTATCTATAAGTTGGTCAGTTTTCTTTGATCACCCTGCAAAGTGCTTAGTGAGGTGTCTTGAGTATGCTACAATAACTATAAAAACCTGGTAAACAGGAAAGAATGTTCAATGTGCAGAAAATCTACAATTAAAATGTATAGGACAGTTCTGAGCTCAGAGCCATGCCTTGCTGACATCAAGAATGTTGCAAGAATTCTTTGAGATATCTTTGTTGAACACATCCTGAAGCAGGTACTTTACATCCCTCACCATTGACCTATCACAAAACCTGCTCCTTACACACCCACTAGAATTCATGGTAATTCCATACAACCACCACTATAGAGTACCCCAAAAAAAGTTTAAAATATAGTCCACCATCATATTTATTGAATATTTCCACCTGACATAACCATAATGCATAGGGAGGAAACAAAGGGAATGAAGCAGACTACTATTAGTCAATCTCCATTGTATGGAGGCCTCTAAGAATCTGAACAGCCACCATATTGCTGTGATGAATTATTTTTGCATCCATCCCAGAAAGAATTACCATGGTTCAACCATGACCAAAGTCTCAGGCACTTTGAAAAGGATAGCCAGGGAACTAAGGACTACTGTGGGATCTCTATGAAATTGCAGAGAATACTTGACAACAACACTTTGAAGCTAACACAATAATGATTGCAGTCATAACCTTATGAGCGTCACTCAGAAAATGTCACAATCACCTTCGACATGAATAGCAGTGACAAGCCAAAACCACTGAAGAAAGACCAGAAGAACAAATGCATGAATTCTCATTTTTAAGGTGCAAACTAGCAAACTTCAGATGCTTCTAGCCTAGTAGCCGTTGTTGTTGAATCTGCTGACTGAGCAGTTGCAGCACTCGCTAGCCCACCTCCTACCAAACAACCTGTTGTGAGACAAAGACACTGTTGTCTGTGTGTCCAGATATCCACTGTAACCAACAGTCTTCCATAAGATCATTCTACCACATCCCATTAATTTTCTAGAGGACTACAGAAAAAACTACAGATGGAAAGATTCTATACAATGTGTTTTCCACTGCTGATTTCGCTGCATGAAAATAGTTGTGACACAAGCAGAGGTACAGAAAAATACATGGATGAGGCACACTTGCAAACAATTTTAGCAGCCCTTTCTTCAGATTCTCTGGTTGCTTCTTATGTTGTGTTTTTTCTTCTTCTCATTCTTTGTGGCAGTTGGATGTTGGTATCTTCACAATTCTTTTGTACAGCTGTGCTGAGTTTTCTCTTGCATACCTACACACTCTTTTTCTTATCAGCTCATGACTACTCGAAGGTCTGTACAAAAACAATGGCAGAAAAGACACTCAGCACATCTGCAGAAAGGCATTGCAAAAGACTCCAACATCCAACTCACACTGAGGATGAGAAGACAGAAAACAAGATAACTCTATGCACTTGATGCTAATGCTCTTTCAAAGACAAATGGACCACTTAAGCATGAAAGTGCATGGAAAACACCAATTCTTACCAATTCTTTGGCAGAACAGAGCATGTCGAAGCTTGTCATGCTCAGAAAACGAAAGCAATCACTTGCTGTACAATGCTAATCACCACCATTGAAGAGAAGGAACATAAGGGACTTACCATCAGATAGATGCCTTAGCTTTGAGGAAGGATTCCCCGATCTGGACATTGTGTCTCCCTCTCCTCCCTGACCATACACTCGGACCCTTTGAGATGAACGAGAAGGAATTGTTCTGGTTGTTCTGCTGCTGGCAAATCCATTTCAAGCCTAAATCAGGCAACTAAGTTCCTCTTCAGCGGAAGTGGAAACTTGCGAAACGAGCTTGTCCTGTCCTCGACAAAGACATAACTTCGTGATTTGGATCCTTTGGAAGACTCCTTCGTAGTTGAACATCTAAGCATGCATCTCCCCGGGCGCCTTAAGACGGAAAAACCCTTGCAACCTGTCCACAAAACCACAGAAAGCACGCTCCAACTACTGTAACATCCAATCGTGCATCTCCCGGGGGTCCTTAAGGCCGAAAACCAAGCTGACCACAAAACAACAGCAAGCAAGCCCATACATAGCTCCTACTACTACTAGCTTTGATTCTCGGCGAAGATTCAAAAATCGTTGTCTACTCTGAGACGTCAACAACACCACCAAAAAATCGCAAGAACAAAACAATCTGAGCGGGGCATCGCACCATCTTCGATCATGTGCGCACGTCCCTTTCACTGCCTCAAACTCCATGGTCACAAGCTCACAGTCTCGACACACATATACAGATATGTCGATAAGACGAGAGAGAGAGAGAGAGAGAGAGAGAGAGAGAGGAGCGAGCTCAGGGATTGGAGAGACTGCTTACGAAAGTCGCGAGAGAGAACGAACTTCTGGCGGTGCGTGAGTGGTGCTACACGACTGTTGCTGTTTCCGCGGTACCTCTAAACCCTAAAGCGCGCAAAACCCTAACCTCCGGGAAGCCAGAAACCCAAACCCTTTCGTCGTCACTGTTCGCGAGTTGTGGAGGAAGACGAGAAGTGTTCTGGTGCGATGAGTTGCAGATGATGATGAAGACTACGACGACGACGACTGAAAATGAGCGTGAGATGGACCTGCGAAGAAGAACACGGCCACAAGACATTGCGTTGGAGTTGCAAGAGAGCTGATGCTTGAAGACACGAGAAACGAGGAACAAGCAGAGAGCTTTGCTTTTGCAATAGAATCAATCGTCGAGAGAGAGAGAGAAAGAGAGACAGGGCGCGCTCACTCACATGCAAGTCAGGTACCTGGTTTCTTTCTCTGGTTTTTTCTTAGGTGAAGAGACAACACAAAAACCAAAAAAAGAAAGTATACAAAAGGAGAGACAAACGGCGACGGAGGCAACAAACAAACGTGGGGAAGAGGAGGAGGCGTGGGAAGGAAGAAGACCCGGGTGGGGGCTGGTAGTAGTAGTAGTCGTAGTAGTAGTGATAGGGCGGGAGAAGTGGACACATTCCGAAGATGCGCCGCGAGCAGGTGCTAGAGCGGTTGGCACTTTTGGACCCGCAAGAGCTGATTGAAGAAGCAAAGGTAGAGGTATGCCGTGCGACGCGCGACCTTCGTAGCTGTGGTCGACCGGTGCATCATGTGCTCACAGGCTGTGGTCATGCATGTTTGTGTGCTGAATGTCGCAAGCGATGTGATTACTGTCCCATATGTCGAACCCCTGTGAGCAACAAGTCTGTTCCAGACCAACTGCGGCTGTACGAGCTCTGTGTAGAGGCAGGCTTGGTGGAGCAGCATGATGATGATAATGATGAGCATCATCATCATCATCCTGCAGATGTCCAGACAGTCAGCCCTCCTGATGATGTGCGCCGCCTACGAGCCTTCTTTGATGTGGCTTTGGACAACAATCTTGTGGCCTTGGTTTGCCATTGTATCCTCAAAAACCCTTGTTCTCTTTTGCAGAAACCTGAAACTAGTCTTTTGGACTCCCCCTCCCCTGCTTGCTTTCTCTTTCCTTTGGATTTTGTTTATTGGAGCTTGGCAGAGCTTGGTTCTTGCTTTCATTCTCACTCTTGCTCCCAAGACTACAAAAGACTACAATGGTAGTTGTGAGCAACAACTATTGTGGATATGTTCTGTTGAGGAAGTTGTGAGACATGAGGAAGATGAAACCCTTGACTTCACACTGTACAGATGTGACAGATGTTTGCATGGATGAAGGGGCCATATCTAGCAGTGCGCTTGTGTCTATGCTGCTTGATGGGAGCGTGGTGAAGGAATGGTGTAAGCACACTGGTCTCAGTATATCTTCAGGCCTGGGCCGCATATGTATCCTCCTATTCCATGTCGAGGTTTGTGTGTATCACTATATGCTTCTGTGATTTTGTCTTGTGCATTGAGGACAGCCATTGTCTATGTGAATTGAGGAATGTTTGATTGTGGATGTTAGGTTGAAAAATGCTTAGATACCTTGTTCTTTGTACAGCTTCTCTTAGGTGTCAAAATGTCTTTGTAGAGATGGTCTTGGCTTTGAAGGTGGAGCTACTTTTTGTCTGGAGTGGATTACAAGCTGCAAATGAACCCAAGAGCATGTTATTCTTAGTTTTGTGGGGCAAAACAATGCGTTCCCTTAATATGATGAGGACACAGATGGCCTTGCTTCAAACCAGATGCATGATAAAGCTGATGTTATAGACCGAAGTAGGAGGAAACTGGAAGGAATCATACAGGTTCTGGAGGTGCTTGAAGCGCCACTTTTGCAACATTCTTATTCTCATACTTTGTCAGAGCTGCAGCAGCTTATGGAGTTCATGCGCAAGGTTGTGCAGGTACAGTGTGCAGTGTCTATCTCTCCCTGACTTCCCAAGTTGCATGGTCTTCACTGCAGCATACTTGAATCAGTCTATGTGATGTTTCAACCTTCTTCAAAGTGGATTTCACTACATTTTCTGCATGAGCCCCTATGTTGGCCTCTGAGAGTACATTGATCTCATAGCTTGTGATGTGATTTCAAGATCTTTGTACTTGGTGAGTGCAGCATGCTGAGGTGATGGCTTGGTGTGCACGGCATCAATTCTTGGAAAGTTTGTCACCGCGCTTCACCAGTGTTGGGCAGTGGCTCACAGCAGTTGAAGAGAGGAGGAATGCAGCACGAAAGAGGGCTTGGACAGAGGGCCTGCAAACCACAGTCCAGTTTGAGTCAGGCCATGAGGGATCCATGTTTATTGAGGATGCATTGACTAACCTTGGAATGGGCAGAGATGGTGCTGGTGAAGCTGGAAACAATGAAGATTTTCTGGAGCCAGGCTGGTTACAAGAAACAGGACTTGTACAAACTTCTCCATCTTTAAAATACATGCAGGATGCAGTTTCAGGGCAATCTGGTGTGCTCTATCCGCCCAAGAGTGTGCGTGCTGCAGTTGACAAATTGTTTCTTGAAGGGAGCTCAGATCTTATTCTTGCCAAGAAAGCAATTGTATCCTTAACATCTGTACTTTGGCAGGGTCAATCTGGATATTGAGAGTTTGGAGGATGTTTCTGCTATGGTCTGATGTCATGTGGTTTCTGAGAATGGTGTCAGTAAGTTCTGATGTGCAAAGTCCTTAATTTGTAATCAGTTTCTTTACTACTTATTTGACCGTCACTGGACTCTCTCACACATGAATTGGAGATCAATTGTGGACGATTATGTGCGTACATTCAGTATACCAAGGCATTTCATGCTTGAATCTCTTGTCTTCTACCTTCTGGATGACTGCAGTGAGCATGCACTTGAGGTTTGTTTCCATCCTTGACCTTACATCTTCACTGTACTTACAAGCTGGAGACATGCATGAATTTGTGGCAGGATGATGCGTCTCCTTTATCTACCTATGTCTTTTGAGTGCTAGCCAAATATCATGACTGAGTGTTCCTGTTGCTTCTGGAAATGGGACATAACATCAGGATGCAGGTTTTTGCAAAGTTGGTTTCAGGAAATTTTGAATGGATTATGATATGCTTATAGATGATACCTATGCTCAGGAGCTGACAAAGTCAGTAGGGAGTAATGGTAGCTAACCACTGCCATTCATGATGAGGGTGATGGTGTGATACCTCGTGGATAACACTCACAAGGTTATGACTACACTTGTTCTAGTTTTGTTCATTTTGGTTTTGCTGGAACTGACACAACTATTACCTTCAAAGTTTGATTTTGTTATTTCCTATGTGATATCATAGGTATCAGTGTTTCTTGGTGTACTGAGCATCTCCGTGTTGTTTCTTCCTGTTTCCTTGTTTGGTTCTTTGTCTTCCTCTTTCTTCTTGGTTTCTGTTTGGTGTTTCTGCCTTCAGGATCTTTAAAATTATTATTTCAAGGGCTTCATAATCCTGGGTGGTGACCTTTTGAATACAAAGCTTTTGTTGCATTTTTTTTCCAGTTGGTTTCCCTCTTCTTCCTCTTCACTGGCATTTTGCTGGATTTGGAATCTCTATACCCTTGTTATCACTTCATGTCTCAATTTTATTGAGGTTCCTTTTAAATTGAAAGTTCTCAATTCTTATGAGAGATGGTCTCTTTTAATTGGCAACACCATGGAAATCACTGCTCAGTTCAGGGCTTGTCTCTAACTGTGTATACTTCTCTGTGGTACTGGTGGATAGGAGGCAATCCTTCTGCTGCCAGAGGTTGCCACCCATGGCATACATCCTAAGGTGGTCAAGGTTCTACTTGAAAGGGATAGACCAGAGGCAGCACTTGCAGTATTGCGTGCTAGTGCACGAGATGGGCAGGCAAGTGGGGCAGTGCCACTACCTGAGGCTCTCACAACTCTGCGAGTCTGGCTGCACTCTGATCTGCTCTCTGAAGGCTACATGTATCAACGAACTCATTGTGACACTGTAAAACATCAGGGTGGTGACTGGGCAGTGGAGATGCAAGTGTTGGTGTCAGAAGTTTGCAGATACTGTGCAGACATGGGCTTGCTTGATCGCATGGTAGTGCTTCCTTGGCAAATTGAGGAGGAAATGTTTGTGAGGAAGTGTCTCCTGGAGTATGCCACCCAAGATCCATCCTCTCCTGCAGGCAATCTCTTGGTTGTTTTCTATGTGCAGGTATGCACTGAACAATGTTAGAAGCCTCTGTTACTGCAGACTTAGATGAGGTCTTAAAAAGGCAGGCTTCCTAACAGAGGTGTGATGTGGGTGGTTAATTATGCAGCGGTGTCGCTATCTGGATGCACATATGGTGCACAGAATGTTGTCTGACTTTGAGCAACGCTGGATGGGTCACTGTACTGAGCATGCCAAAGTTGCTCATGTTCGTAATGCATGCAACAAGAGGACTCGAATCATTGTAAGCAAACCGTTGTCCTTATTTTCAATGTGAAAGGCATCCTTGCTTCTTTCCCCTCAGCTCTCTGACCTTGAAGGTTGCTCTCTGTAGACACACAAAGTCTTTGGCCAGGATGGCATGCAGCACCTTAGTTCTTTTAAGCAGATATATCCCCTGTGTAGTACTCAATTCCAATGCTGCTTGGCTGTCTAGTTTGTGTGGTGTCTGCTGTGATGTGTAAGAGTGAGGTGGAAATGATGGACATGATTCAGGAGAAGTGCATGGAGTTGCTCCCTGCTGTGCAACGTCAGCAGGCACAGAACAGCGCACTTACCAAGGTGCAAGAACCACAGCCTGAAATAAGAAATGTGGACAAAACCAGGAACACTCTTTCTCTGGCATCACCCCTTTTTGTTCCTACTGATGGAAGTATGGGCAGAAAGCCCACACAATCCAGAGATATCAACCTTCCATCCACGTCAGCCTGGACAGAGCCTCAGAAACCATCCATCCTACATGGTCTTCAGCAGATTCAGTCACCTATTTTTCCACACTCAAGTTTGCCAATGGCCAGTGAACCCACCAGAGCCTTTGAGTATGACAGTCCAATAGCTAGCCCAGTGCAACGTCGCCGATTACTCTATGAGCCTGATATCGCAAGAGACTCCAGTGGTTCGATTGTGGAATTGGAGGAAGCATGCAGCATTGATGGACTGGACTTACCTGCTGGCCCTTCCTCCTGGGGTGCTGGGCAGGGGAAATTGACACGTGGGAAATCAAAACTGAGTGGTATCGGAGGCAAAGGGTCACCATTGACAGCACAGAATGGCTCACATAAATCCAGGTTAGGTTTGGAAGAGGATGATGAAACAGATATGGTGATGGCAGATAGGCACAACTGGGCAACCAATGGAAAGCGGCCTCCTTCAGATCGGTCATGGTTGCGCACCAGATCACCTGACATAGAGGCATATCGCAGTAAAGGTTCTTCAGAAAACAATGGCCTGGACAGCCATCCACCAAATGGCACTGTACTTTCCTCCAAGGCTTCAAGAAGGTGTGAACTAGAAGTTCATGGTGCTAGGGGCTATCTAGGTCTGGGATTAAGGCTAGATCAGTTGCTTTCCTTCTGCAGCAGGGGGTGATGGTTATGAGTTGTTTGTCACATAGGGTTGATGGAAGCACCCTACTGTATTAGATGTAGTCACTGGTGAAAGCTAATGTGTATGTTGTGTTGGTGGTCACGGCGGCCAGGGTTCTAGGTATGGAAGAAGAGGGCAGAGGAGTGCGGTGGCGCTCAGATGATGGTGAGGATGATCGAGTGCTAACATTCACACCATCTTATGATATGAAGACTTTGCACTCTCGGGGAAGGTCTCCCAGTACGTTTTACAGTGGTCGTGTTTGAACCCCCTGGAGAATGTGGGTGATCCCCATCACTTTTGCTAGTTGGGGCAAATGGCTGCACTTGTGGCTCCCTGATTCAATCCACCTCTTATTCCCAACTGCCTCACATTTAATGACTCTTGAAGTGCCATCATTCATGACGAACTCCCTTTCATCACCATCACTGGCAAGCATTGGCTTGGCCTGGATTCATCTGGTTGGAAAGCTTCATTTGAGTCACCTGAGATGTGGAGTCATGTGTGCTTGGACCCTTTTCACCAAGAGGGTGCAGCTGCTGTGGGTGATGGAACAGTTATGCATCCTGGCTTTATTATGGAGGATATGAAAAGCTGAGTTTTAGCCTGGAATTTGAGCAGGATTCCATCTGTGATGTCAAATTGCCACATACTGGTGGCTATAGCAGCAACAGAGAGGGGGAAATGGGATGAGAACAGAGAGATGGCCAGAGGACCCAAGAGGCTTTTTTAGTCAGATATGCCTACATGGTCACTATACCTTTTAGTTCCAAGGTCATTGAGGCTGCCATGAATGAACACATGTTTGACTCCTTTCTTATTGTAATTTTTTTAAGTTAGAAGTATAGACTGCTGGGAGTTTTCAGAAGAACTGGATCTTGATAGATAATCCACTCATGACCATTTCAGATTTGGGAGGCGTTCGTTCTCCTTCTGTTTTTTCCAATGTGCAGAGGACATACAAATGTTGAGACAAGGAGGTAATATCTTTCATCGGTTTCTTTTCAATTCTTATAGCAGTTCTTTCTTCCAGCATACAGTCCCAGCTAAATCCCCATCACTTTGTACTGGAGAAAAACTAAACTAATTCTACTCCTCACACAAGGAAAAACCGTGCTATATTCTTTTGTTTGAACATATCTCAGCAGGGGCATTGTGAGCATATTGTTTGTGAATTATGTGACCATAGGGAGATCTGCTAGAATTTCTGCTAGAATTTTGTCAGGTGGTTTTAATAACAGGGTTGATGGTCCTTGAACAAGTAGAGACTGTCACTGCCGTTCATACTTCTAATTTTTATGCTTCCTCATTCAAGTTCTTCCCTTGCAGTGTTTTTCTTTCTTCCTGAAGGTCCTTCAGTCGTGATCCGGAAGCTTTTCTTTGACTTGTCCTGGTCTTACTTAATCGAGAGTTTGCAGATTTCTCCATAGTCAGGAGAGTTGTTTGCAATGACGGGGATTATGGCAATGATGATGGTATCAAGTTGCAGTTGAAGATGTGTAAGGTGTTGAGGACCTTTTCAAGGACTACAAATATCAAGTTGTGGGTGGAGGTGTAAGATGCTGGAGGTTTTCAATGAACGAGTTCACATCTGGTTGTCACCTTAAGAATCGAGTCACAAGCAATGAGAAATGGCCTCCTCCACCGTAAACACAACTATTTCTCATAACACGTGTTATGCATGAGCATGGCCCCAATCGTTCCAACCAAAACTAGGAATACATCATCTTGTGATGGATATAATTACTCCCTTCTCTGGGCCTCCTTGTCAATCTTCTTTGCAGAAGGGACGAATTTGTTGTTGATAAGCTTGTCATTTGTTTGCAAAAGCATCATCATAAATAATTGGGTATGTTTTTTTATAAAAACTGTACTAGAGATGATTTAAGTATTCTTCCAAACTGACAACTCCATACAAGTCTCAAAGATATTATCTTATTGTAATTGTGTTATATTTTGGATTGTGTTGAAACTTGAGATTAGTTATAGAGTTATGATATCTTGAAGCATTTTGGTTTCTTTTAGGGGATTTTTTTTTTTTTTGAAGATTATACTTTTTCATGGTGAAATATTTGAATTTCCATAATTCGTCTTTTGCCTTAAGATACTTATTAATGTGAATCGCAAGGGCACAGTGTCACACAACCCCTTGTTTTGTGCTAGTAGTACTATTCCTTGCTTGAGGATGGCTATTTGTTGAATGACTTTTGTTTGTGAGTCCATTTGTGAGCTATGAACACAAAATGGAACATTCTTAGTTTGAAAATGTCTTAAAGCTATCCAAAGTTGTTTCAAGCATATTTGTACCATTTTTTTTGGCTGGCTATTGATCAAATAAGTTACAAAATCCATCTTAGCACAAGCAAATTGCATGAATTTTTTAGCTTGCATTTTCACGAACCCATCAACCACCTTCAAAATGGTTGCAAAAAGGTAAAGCCATACTACAAATTCTTTCACCACTAAGTATGCTAGATGTTTATAGTTAAAGTTGGGTTTATGGTGAGTGGCATTGGTCATCTTGTGATTGAAATCCATGTGGGTACTTGGGGTCTCTAACCTTGATAGAGGGTTTTACAAACCACATTAACCTTGTTTAATAGATGAAAATGACTAAGTTTGGAAGGAAGTATAAGACCAACCCGTAGGGTGAAAATTCACTTGGTCACAATTCCTTGTCAAAGTACATGTTTCATTCAAAATAAATTTTCTTACCATTGCCAAATTTTACAATGATGACAATGAGATCATTTTTGTTGACATTGCTATTTGGAAATGGTAATTAATATCAACTTAAAGTGATAAAAATTATCAACATCACAAATGGGGAGACAAGTTGGAATAAGTGATTGTTGGGATGCCAACATAATAATAATGAAAATATAGTAGGGATTTTAAATTATAATAAAAATACTCATAAAAGGAAGAGGACTGAAGGTGAAAATGAATAATTTTCCCATTAAGAGGGTGAGCTTAAGGTGAAATCAACACTTCACAACAAAAAAGAAAAAGAAAAAAAGAACATTCATAATAAACATGGGTTTGAAATTTGTTTTTCCCTTTACATTGGAAATTTAAAAAAAATTCAGCTTGAGTTTTTGATTTTTCTTTCATTTTTGTTATCATTTTTGTGAATGTTGTGTAATAAATATTTTTTCAAAATAAGTAATTTTCTCCCTCTTTTATGGTAAAACTATTATTATTATTTCTTGAGTTTGTTTCTTTTTTGCTAATAACTAACATTTAAGAATGGAAAAAGGATTTAAGAATGAAAGAGAGGCCCAAAGACACAGTTATTTAGTAATTCAAAATCTTCAAATCCAAATGATATCTGATTAACACATAACAATAATACTTTTTAATATCTAAATTTTAGAATTTAGTAATTCAGATTTGCCAAATTTGATTTCATTATTATTTATGTGACATGCGTTACTCAAATGCATTGTGGGTGCCATATTGTTTGGATTTGCCTAGCCATAATATTTAATTGCACAATAATAATTGCCGAGTTAAGTGGGCTATTTAAGTATGAGGCTCAAAAGGAGGCCCAAGTTTGCTATCGACCATGATATGGAAACAAAAGAAGAAAATGTCTTATGCTTTAAGCTCACTGTTTTAAAATATATATATATAAATGTGCTTTGATTTAATTATAAGAAAATCATGTCTGTTGCAACTTGTTTATTTAGTTTTAATTTAATTATATCAGACATTATTTAATTATATTCTAGTTGAATCAAACAAATTTTAATTACATTGAACAAAATTACAATGAAAACAATTTTCTCATAATATTTCTTCAAAGCATGAAAATGCCATAACCATAACCAAGGTACAACAACAAAGGCACACAAATAAAACGAATCATGTATTACCACGAGTTCTATATTTCCTAAAGGTAGAAGTTGTCATAGTCTTAAGTTATTTTGATAAGAATCATATTAGCGATGCATTGCAAACAAAACCCATTACTAATGTTTTGCTTATGTAAGGACTCATGACCATCTTCCATTTAGAAAATAACCTACATCCTTGAGGATTGTAGTTTATATCCATTTGGAACAACTCTTTTTTTTCTATTTTTTTTCTATATATATATAGATTTTTAAAAAAAATTTAAAAAAATTTAGGGGAAGGGGTTAATTTAGAAAAAGAAAAAAGAAAAAAGAAAATCACTGATTTTTGGGGGTTTTAATCAATCACCAGATTTTGCCAATTTTAAAAAACAAATCACCAAATTTCTACAGTAGTTTCGAGTAGGTACTAGGTAACACCCGGCACTACTATAGAAGAAGGATGCTTCATATTTCAAAAAACTTTCATATCTCCTTTATTGCCAATTTTTGGCTAAACCTTCTTCTGAGTGATCATCTCTTCAGCTATAATTACAAAGTTGAAAAAAAAAAAAAATAAATAAAAAATTAATTTTTTTTTTAAAAATTAATTTTTTTTGAAAAATAAAACACATACACACACTTATTTAGAGTCAGGAGAGGCTATTAGAAAGGGGGGTGGGGATGGGTGTGAAGATGTGGTCTGAAGTGTGAACACAATTTTATATTGTGAGGGTGTGCTCCTGAAACTAGTCCAGATCTGACGTGTGTATGACATGTATGATGTCAGTGCATCAAATCACTTTGACATGGCAAAAAGTCATAATATAGCTTTTGCCACAATAATGCTATAATGCTTTTGCCACAATAATAACTTCAGCTTTCCTCTTGCCTAAAATACCATATTCTCTCCCAAATTTTCACAAATACTTAACAAAAAGTCATAATATAGCTTTTGCCTCAATAATAACTTCAGCTTTCCTTTTGCGTAAAATACCATATTCTTTCCCAAAATTTCACAAATATTTAACAAAAAGTCATAATATAGCTTTTGCCTCAATAATATCTTCAGCTTTCCTTTTGCCTAAAATACCATATTCTCTCCCAAATTTTCACAAAATACCTAACAAAAAGTCATTACCAACTTTCCTAATACCGAAAGCTAGGCTAATGCACTCGGTCGGTATCAGTGTTTTTTAAAAAGAATTTTTTGTTATAGCCAAAGTGGCTATCATCCATAGGAAGATGTGGAAAAAGTGGCGATCATCTCTGGTAAGATTTAGCCAAATCTGGCTATAAACCAAAATATGAAATACAAAATCCTTTATCATCTTTTCTATATTTTGGCTACACATTGAAAACCAAGTACAATAAATGTGGCGACTTTCACCATAATTTTATTTTTTTGCCCCCTCACCCTGACCATTGTTCGAATTTTAAAAGCAAAGTTCGAATTTTCAAAATTCAAAATTCAAGTAATTTTGGAGTTTTCCAATGGGTCCAGGATCAAGTCCTTGAATGAGTTAGTGTGTTTTTTTTTTTTTTTTGGCAAAATTTCACAAAAAAGTGAATGCAAAGATTTTAAATGCCAAGATGAAATGATTTTTCAGATTTTCAATTGCCAGAATTTGAAAAACAATTGCCAGATTCCTATCCATGGTTTGAGTAAGTAGCCAAATATATAGAAGGATGTTTGTGTTTCTTTTTGTTTTTGGTTTTCATATCTTGTTTATAACCAAATTTTGCTAAAACTTCCTTTTGGTGATCATCAAGGTTTCCTTTTTCCTGGATTTTGTGAAGTAGACGGTGGGATTGGCAATCACCCACAAGAGGGCTTAGCCAAATTTGGCTATAGATAAGAGAGGACAATAGGAAAAATTAGGCTTTGGCGACATGCTCGAGCTTATTGCTTAAATATGGCGATCTCATTTTATTTTTTCCTTGAAAGATGGTGACTTTGGGCCACATTTTCCAAAACATCCTTCATTTGGTTTGCACCAAGGTGGCTTTTTTTTTTCAATTTTCTGAGGTAGATGGGTAAGTTGGCGAACAAGAGGACTTTAACCAAATTTGGCTACAAGTAAGAGAGAACATTACAAAAATTTAGGATTCTTGCTACATTTTAGCAAAATGCTGGAAATTATTATCTAAATATGGCAACTATCGAGTTGGTGGCATCTTGGGGAAGGTGTTGTTATGCTTTTGTTATGCTTTTGCTTGGGTTGGAACTTGGAACTTCTCACAACTACTGAGGAGGGGGTGACTGGGATGTCCATGTTTAGGGTTTCTCTTTGTGAGGAGGGAGGGACGTGGAGTAAAGGATTTGAGATAAATTATTTGATCACCATTATTGAGCATGGGAGATTCTTTGTTGAGTTGTCCCAACATTTTTTTTTTCCCTAAAAGAAGGAGAAGAAAAAAAGAAGGGCTCCTCAAATAAGAAACAAGAAACATTAAAGACCCAAAACTAACTTTGGACACTTTGAAGTCTTGGAACCGCTACCCTAGAAAAAAGAAGAAGAAAGTGGACCAAAAACAAAAGGGCTACATATTTGTACCAAGGTAACAACTTTACTAGCAAGCCTAGATAAAACAAACCTTGTTCCACTTTGACTCACTCATTTATTTACTTTCTATACTTGTCTTTTGTGTATACAACACTCACTTAAAAAGATTTCCAACTTTTTTAGTTTAGAAAAATGTGTGCATTGAAAAAGGACCCATTTAAATTTGCTTTGTATAATAAGAGACAAAAAAAAAAACCAAAAATTGGAGAAATATGAAAATTTCCAAAAATAACTATACATATATTCTCTTTACTACTTTTTTCTTCTTTTGCTTCTTTTGGATGGGCAAGCTTATGTCAGAAAACTTTCAATCATTTAGTTTTTTTAAAAACGAGTGCATTGAATGACCCCATGAAATTTACTTCATATGTAGGAAAGTCATTCGTAAAGTCACCATGTCTTTGACCCCTAGTTTGACCCCTGGCCTAGTCCCACTTTCATCCCCAATTTGAGTGAGGCATAAAGTGAGCAAAACTGGGTATCATTCAATGAGATTGGCTATTATTAGTTTACAAGATTTACAGGATTTTATTCGGATAATAGAGTTACCCCTGAAGTCATCCTTTCACCCACCTATCCCCTCTTTCAGTAGTATCCGCAAAGTAAGGAAATTTGATTACACTCAGTCTGAAATGGTGAAACTCAGCATTTAATGCACAGGGTTCGAGAGTTACTTATAGTAGTTGTACAGGTAGGAGCAGTGAAAATATATGTAGCAGCAGTGGAGGCGCTCGAGAACAAGGAAAGCTCATACCTATGTCATTGCTGGGCTGTCCTGGAGTCTTAGACTTCCTGGGTGGTGTGTTGTTGATTACAACCGACTATCCAGATAAGTGTGATGATGAAAGAGACAAATTATACACACCCAAACTTGCATGCTCTTTACCAGCTCTCTTTTATACTCAAACTCTCTCTCCATTTTTGCTCACCTTTTTGTTGGGTTACAGAGAGACTCAAGTCGTACTTCTTGTCTGTCTTGAAAGAAAGATCGATCCAAAGTTTATGACTTGACTTCTCCGTCCTGTCAACAAGGGTTTAGGGTTTGGTCCACACACAAATGATTGAGGGAATATAAAAAAACACTTTTGCTAGGCTCCAAAAACCAGTTGTTGTGGGAAGCTCTTCTGAAGGCCCCCCCTTGCAACATGTGTGAGAAAAACACCCACAGATGACCAATATGCAAGGAACCAAAGCAAAGGGGGGTTTGAACTTTGTACACAGTAAAGCCAACTTATGGGACACCCTTTCTAGTGCCATATTACTGGACCCATGTTGTCACATATTGAGAAATTTGTGCCAACTATTTCATAGCCCATTCATTCATTCATTCATTCAGTTTGACATCCATCTCTCTTTTGTGCGATCTTTAGTTGAACCCTAATTTTTTTGCCCAAGTTTTCTTTCATAATAGAGTTATCCGCAAAGTCCCTCAAATAGGGCATGGGAGCCCCCTAATTTTATCGAATTTTTTTTGCCCAAGTTTTTTTTTTCCATAATAGAGTTATCCACAAAGTCGTTCAAATAGGGCATTGCCCAAGTTTTCTTTCGTAATAAAGTTTTATGCAAAGTCCCTCAAATAGGGCATGGGAACCCCCTAGTTTTATTGCAATTCTCTTGCCCTGGTTTTCTTTCATAATAGAGTTATCCACAAAGTCCCGCAAATAGGGCATGGGAACCCCTAGTTTTGTTGAAATTCTCTTGCCCGAGTTTTCTTTCATAGTAGAGTTGCCTGCAAAGTCCCTTAAAAAGGGCATGGGAACCCCTAGTTTTATCAAAAAAAATTTGCCTCAATTTTCTTTCTTAATAGAGTTATCCACAAAGTCCTTTGAATAGGCCATGGGAACCTCTCATTTTATTGAAATAGGGGATGGAACTATTGTTGTTGAGCTTCACATGTTTTCAAACTTCACAAGTTGCCAATGGTGAGCTTCACAAGTGAGACATAAGAGTTTAAAAACTTTCCAAACTTGTTCGAGAGAGATGATGAGTATTGCTTGTGCCTATGAAGATGACATTTCAAAGGGCCATGATGTTGTTTATAATCGTCACACTCATGACCTATCCTTTTGGGAACCCTTTCTAGTGGCCTTGTTGTGCTTTTCTATCTTTTGCCCAAAATTTTGGGAATTAGTGCAAGCCCTACTTGTTCCTTGGTTACTCTAGTTCCTCAACCAAAACATGTAAAAAAAATAAAATGACAAAGCTTCTATCCCCAAATCCTACCCATAGCCATAAACTCAAGTTCCAAACTTATGTGAACACCAATTGTTACCACCTTTCCCTAAGACCATTGTCATTAGTTAGATTATGTCTTGCTTGCATTTGCAGAAGAGCCCCTCCATGTTATGACAATTGTCGTGTAAATAAATTGAGGTATAAATTTGTGGGCAAAAAGCTTAGAATAGCAAGCTCTTGAAGGTGTCAAATGCAACAACCATTCTTACTATCTAACTATCTCCCATTGCGGTTTTAAAAGGTGTTTTTTCAAAAGTCATTGTAGTTTGAAGTCGAATGCCTTAAGTATTATTTGCAAATATGTGACTTGATGAAACTCAAAAAATATCGAAACACACAAATTTTGTAAATGCAATTTTGGAATAGAAAATATACATGTATGGCACTTTATGCACTTCAATTACATTTTTGATTTGTGGATTCGAGGTCTACTAACCATTGTAAATGCACCTTTGTCCTAAGTTTGAAACTTTTGGGATGGCTATCTAAGTATACACTTTAAGGACCCCTTAGGTCTATAGTTCTTAGATTTGTGTTAGGAGATTTTCATTTGTTTTAAGGCATGTTTTCAATTGTGTTTAACAATTTGCAGAATCATTTAAACTATTTGATTGTGTTGGGAGGTTTGTAGTTGTTTTAAGTTTCCTTTTCAATTGTGTTTGGCAATCTACAAAATCAAAAGAGGGGTTTTAATTGTGCTTCACATTTTTTTCAAGGGGGATATTTTTTATAATGAATTGGAGGTCTATAAAATCATTGAAACCTTTAGGTTTTGTAATGGGTTAATAGGTAGCACTTTGAAACTAATTTGTGATCTACAACTCTTGGAACTTGACAAGGCAACTTTACAATATATCTAGAGCAATGAGAGGTGGCACTTTTTAGCTTTGTGGTTTGCTACTATTGGAAAATGGGCTTGCTCTTTGTAATCCAATGAACTATTTAAGAAGGTTGAACCTTGTCTATAATCTAGTGAACATTGCAAAGGTTTAAAAATGTGTGTGTTTCTATGGTGATGCTATTGTGTGTGCATGACAAAATTGTCAATTGATGTGTCCATGTGACATAAAGATGTGATTAGATTCCCAACCTCCAAAGGCTTGTAAACACAAGGAAAAGCCACCTAGGAAATATAAAGTGTCAAGAGCCATTGTGAAATCTTTGCACCTAACTACCATGGCCATGTTTTTACATTCATTTTTCCATCTACTCTAATGGCAAAACACATTTGAAATAATTTATTTCAACAATGGTGTGGAAATTGATCTACACCAACTACTAAGCTACCTACCTCAATTTAACATTCACATAGAACATTTTGAAAGACTAATTGTAGGTTGTTCTAAAGGAACATGGGAAGATTAATAATTCTAATGAAGAGGGCTCCAAAAAGCACTTTTACAATGTGAGGAAGTGTTGGCATGATTCAAAACAATAAACAATCATGTCACAAGCAATGTGCTCAAAAGGTGACAAGATTTTAACATTAACATATATTAGTTCTTTTAATTTTCCTAGTTCTATGGAGTGTGATATTCCTAACTTGTCTCCTAGGCTCTCTATTCCCTTGTGCTTTTCACTAGGCCTAATTCAAAGGCCAATGACAAAAATGGAAATGTCATAACTTCAATCCAAGAGCGTCACAACCATGGCATTTCACTTCTACGTGAGCTCTGACATCCAACATGCATTTCACATGCACAAGTTAGAACTTGCCTAAATATGTAACTAAAAGTGCTTAGCCTGTGTGTGGTGTACATGGTTAAGAAAATGGTCAACAATGGCAATCCATCCATCTTCTATGCATGGCATTAGTAAGTAAGGTTACAACTTGTAAATTGAAACATGTGTGTGTAGTTTGGTTTTGTGTAGGATAAAATGATAAATGCATCACACATAGAGATCTTGGACTAGTTTCCTATGAAGGAATCATACCTCATGACATTGTCATGTTTCATCAATGAAATAAAGTTCAAAAGTTAATGTTTAGAGATAAGCTTTGATAGTCTCTTTGAAAAAATAAAAGTTTCACATGGAAACCTAGAATGGGAGGTGATTGTAAGCATGACAACAGATGCCAACTCTTCAAATTTTGTGGTAATGGAGTTAATCAAGTTCTTGAAGACTATTGAAGCGACCCACATATTGGTCGACACATCCTAAACACCTATAACTAGGTCCATAAATTGATCAACCTCCTCCATCTCATGTGAGTTGAAGAAGTTTCCAAAATCGCATGCAACATATTAAGATTAAAATAACATTGTAACCTCTTCATGTATGTCATATAAGATATCATCATCATTTCAAGACGGATTAAAGCTTGGAAAAGAATCCATTTGCTAAACAAAAAATGCAAAAAAACAAGAAAAAAAAAACAAATGAGAAAGAGAAAAACTAGTCTTTTCTCAAGAACAAGTTCTGAAATGTGCTCAAACCCTAAAATCAGCTCTTAAACCCTCACCCTTAGTTCTTAACTTTAAAAAACTAGAAACCCCACATACCAAACCCCAAAAACCTAAAAACCCAAAATAAAATGAAATAGGGCAGCCCATAGTTCCCTAAAAACTTTTTCCTGGTCCTTACTTTTGTGAAAATCATCCCCAATTTTGATGTTTGGTCCCTAGTTTGGTAAATTTTATGGACAACACAAAACTGGGCATGAAATGAAAAACTGGGATTCAGACTGGGGTCAACTGGGAATGACTTTACAGATGAGTCTAAATAGATCCAAGGAGGGAAGGATATTCATGGATTAAGGATTTAGGGTTTAACAACTAATTGTTGGGTCCCCCATCCTCACCTTCCCCCCCTCCCCCCTAAAACCATTTCCCTAATGAAAATTTGACCAAATCCAAAGAGGCAAAACTCTTCCTTAATAGTGATAGTTTGTTAGGGTGCAGTTGGAGTATTCAATATTCCATTCATCCATGGCCTACACCCAAAAAGATAAGTAGTTGTTGGACTCATGCAAGAAAAGAGAGACATAGGTGCCACCTTAAACATTCACTTAACCCTTAATTAACCTTAAGGGTTACCCTATGTTCTAGCTCTTGCACCTTTCACTTTAATAAATTAATTGGGTGAGTGGAATTCTAATTTCTCCTCAATTAGTCTAAAGCTTGTCACCATGATTTTTGTGATGTGGCCACTTTGGCCATAATCCACCATAGGAATTAGCCAAATTTGGCTATAGGTAAGAGAGGAAAGTAAAAAAATTTAAGGTTATAATCTTTCTATATTTTGGTAATCTACTAGAACCTATTGTCTAAATACGGTGATTTAGGAATTTCTTTCCTTGACATCCGGTCACTTTGGTGTTTTTTTTCAAATATATGCTTTGCATGAGTTGGACGGGAATTTTTTTTTTCATCATCAAGAGGAAAAAAATAATTCACCAATTTTTTTAAAAATCTACTTACTCCAAAACCCCTAAAAGAAATTAGAACTAAACTGCAAAACCAGAAAGCTGTGAATTAGCACAAATGGGTTTTCTTCAAAATGCAATTTTCTCCAGGGCATGGATGAAATTGTTCAAGAGTGTTGTGTTCAATGTACCATATATGGACAATGCAGCATCCCATGATTGTAATTTTTGTTACACATCTCATATGTGGTGCAAATCCAAGCTTGCTAGAGATAAAATATAATATTATATATATATATTTGCCTTAAGATACCTTTGAATGTAAATGGCAAGGCCACAGTGTGACACACCCCTGTGTTGGGTGAGTATTAAAAAGTGCTTCAGAACTGGCCAGGGTTCAGCCCAGTTCTTTAGAAAAATATCGACAGGTATCATCCAAGGTGATACTTGGTTAATACCCTACCTATCGGGTATAAGTCGGTGAGAACCTGTTGGTGAAGAATTGGCTCCTCTTTATATCCTTCAAATTTTGAGCTGCAAGTAGGTTATATTAGTAACCTTTGGGTTTGGTTCTCACCAAAGTTTGGACATAGGATACCTATTAATGAAGTCTCAATTATAGGCTACCTAGTGATAGGGTTTAGGGTTTAAGCTAGGTAGGGTTACCATTTGTGTTTACGTAGGGTTTAAGATGGTTAGGGAATGAATGTGCCATAGTTGTTTCATATGGAACAACTCCTAAGTTGAATAAAAAGCTTGTACATTCTTGTTGGGTATCACTTTATCTTCTTTCCCTTCCTTTTTGATTTTGCTCTTGTGTTGTTGCTTGTTTTCACATTGTTGTGTAATTTTACTTTCACATTGTTAGTTGTGTGGCATTGTTTTTTGTTTGTTTGTTTTTTCTTCTTCTTTTGTTGCTCATGGTGTTGTTCATGTCATTGTTCATTCTTGTGGTGTTGCTCAAGTGTTGATCATTGTGTTGTTCAAATGTAGTTCATGTGCTATTCATGGTTTTGTTCAAAATGAAAAGGAGTTACGTTGCTTCAAATCATACAAATTTGCAAAATTTGGTCCTACAATATGGATTAATAAAAAAAATTATAACTTATGTAACTTGGATGAAGGTCTTAATATGAAAATAGTGAAAGTTGCTTTCAAGTTAATAGTTAATTGTGAGAGCTTAGATGTGGAGAAAAGATTTTAAGGAACATGTTTTGGGCATGCTTTTTTTTAGGGCTTGAATTGTATGCAATTGTTAAAGAGAAAGTCTTTAAAGATTTGAAATATGTTTCCATCAAATTTGCTTATGCAAATTTGCAAAATGTATAGGGTACCCATGGGACATTAAGTGTTAAAATTATAGGTTATATATGTCAAATAAAGATTTTTGGGGCATTAGGTAAAGGTATTTTATTTCTCCCCACCCTATTATTACTTAATTTTTTAATATGCACGTTAATGTTCTTTTTGTCAATTTCCCAATCGTGTGTCATGGCACCTTCCATTTAATTTTCATTTAATCATGTGGTAAGTAGGATTATAAAGTTCTATAAAATTTGGTTATGGCATGTGAGATGTGTGTAAATTACAAGTTCCATGGCAATCTAAAGATTAAAACTTCATGGTGACATGCATGTTCATGGTTGTAAATTTTAAGTGCAACTTAAATGCAAACCCAATCTAATAGAATGTTATCATGTTGTTATTTCTACTCACAATTGTGCTACTCATTTTCAATACTTAAAATGTGTTTTCTAGGGAGGTTGAACTCCAATCTATTGAAGGATTTTCCTCAATTGGAGTGGAAGGAGGACTTGCACATAACAAACAAATATTAATAAAAACAAACAAAACTTATAAAAACCCATAATATACAACTAAGAATCCAATCAAAACCAAATTCTAGACATAAACAAAACGTGATTGTTTACCTTTGTTTTGTGCATCTAATTTAAAACATGTAGAAACCCAAAGTCTACACCTAAATTCCTGATCAAACCCAAATTATAGACAATGACAAATGTGATTGGTGAATGTAAGAAAAATTACAAGCAAAGGAAAAAACCTAATCAAAATACAATATGTTTTGTAACTAAAAAGACCTTACATGGCATGCTATTCCAAAATGGGATTAACATATTTTCATAATGTTGTTACAAAAGCAACAATGTGGTGAAAAACTACAATTGCCATATATTTAGCTACCTATGCATCTCCATAACAACATTATTGGAATAGTTCATAATAACTTAGAATAACTTAAAATGGGATAATAAAAAATAATATAAGATAAAATGTCTTAGAGTGGAATAACCTAGAATAGTACAAATAACTTAAGGTGGAATAGTTGAATACAACCTAGGGTGGAATAATGTAAAATAGTTGACAATAATATATAATATAACAACTTAGAATAAACTATGGTGCAATAGGCTAAAATAATGAAAAATAGTTTAAGGTGGAACAACTTAAAATAGTCAAAAATAATTGAGGGTGGAATAGCCTAGAATAACATAATGTAAAATAATTTAAAATAGTTGAAAATAAGGCAAACATTAAAATAATTTTAAAATGGCTTAAATTTAGTGTAAGGACCTAGTTCATGGTAGCCTACACACAAGTTAGAAAAACAATGTGCATAATAATTTGTGGTGACAAATCATGTCATATATTTAAATAAGAGTCTAATGGTTAAGGATTTGTTCTTTAAACATGGAGGTGAAAGGTTCAAACTTTCACATTTGCACCTTAAATTGGTGGGTTAAATGATTTAGGTTAGCTTAAGTTCTTAGGTGCTTAGCCTAGCAATGAATTAAGAGGTTAACTTAATGAATTAACTATTAATGAATTTGATTAATTATTAGTGATTTAATTATTAATGAATTTGATTAAGTATTAATGGATTCATTTGTCCATATCCATTGGTCTTTGTTCAATAGGGGGTTGGCCACTTTTGCCATAATAAGTTTGTCCAAGTTCATTCAAAATCTAGTGAAATACAAAGTGAATTGGGACACATTTTGAAAAGGTGTAGTGTAAGGAATGCACAACTTTTAACATGGGCAATATATATGTGATTTCAATCAGAATTTCATAGTCACAAAATAATTCATAATTGTTTTGGGAAGTTGCATTAAAAGTTGCATCATTAGCCATTTTGATAACAAAAACGCTCAACTTAAACAAAACAAGCTTGGTAAGTGTATGTCAGCGATGTTTTTGATGTGACTTAGGTATCCATCGATGCTATGTTCTTGTCTACCATCTACATGCAATACCACATACCCAAATAGTTAAGACATGTTTCAAGTTACAAACTGCTACCAACAAGCCATGTGAAAGATAGAACATTCATACATAAGAACATGTCCTGGTCATAGAATTAGTGTGTGTGTATTATTCAGTCTAAGTACATAAGTATCATTTTTACTAGATTACTTGGTGAAAACTATTTCCTACCTCTCCTAATATCTCCATCCTCCTCCCTATCTATTCAAATCTTCAGATATCTAAACCTATGTCATTTTGGCAAGCCCATGGTTCAATAGGTAAGCGTGTTGATAGCCGAACTTGTTATTTCTATCGAATAACACCCTATCGACTTTAAGTAAGACGTTTACCTAGATCGGCTATAATTTAATTTGATAAATAGATTGACTTGTTTCAACAAGGTCATTACAACAACTTTTTTAATTACTCCCTTCTCACCATTCGGTAAGCACCATATTTCTAACATCATCCCTCCCTTAGGACCATAGTGTCCACATAAGGTCATCAAAATTATAAGTAAATCTATTCCTTGCACGCAGTTATTGCCCAAGATCGAAAGATGTCAACAAGAGTAATAAAGTTGTCAATATTGTCATCAAAGTCGACCTCTAATGTAGAACTTTCCCCTAGAACTATTCTTGCCATAAACTTGCAATAGGCTTTATCCTTTCCAACAACCAATGGATGGGGCAAGCACTGTTAGAATTCATGTGATATCAAACTCTTCAGTTCCCTATGAAGCTGTTTTATTAGGTGATTTGCTCTGAAAATGGTAGTTCACAATGTTGTGGGGGTTCTTCCTAAATGTGCTTTTGCCACATGCAAGTTTGGCCTTTTTGTTGTGTAATGCCAACTGATTGATGTCATTGTTTCTTTTACCACATCCTTGACTGCACAACCCTCTAATAAATCCTCTAGCCTCTATGCCCAAAGTTGTGCCTCCATGGAGTCCTCCTTTACGCTCTTCTCAACCGTATCCGATATGGGGTCCCTTCTAGCCATGACAAAGGTAAGCTTATGACTAATTATCGTGGTGTGTTTCAAATAATTAATACTTGTTGTACACCACCTCTAATTTGCAATAATATCACAATGCATATGCACCTAAATAGCTTGTCAAACGCTCTAACACACCATACCCACGGCTGTCATTAAAAACAATGTAACTGCAAAGAATGTTGTATGCCAAGTATTCTCAAAACTCCCTATCCTTGACGCACTCCCAAGTTTCGGGTTGAACCCACTTGAAGGTCCAACTATGTAAAGTTGCGGAAAGTTGGGACTTGAGGGGCGCTCCCAACTTCCAGCACTAAAGAGGGGTAGAGGGGCGTGCTGGAAGTCCCAAGATTAAACTAGGAAGATGGACTAGAAGATCAAGCTTGAATTCCACATCCAAAACCAACCACAAGAGGGTTAATTAGCATTCGGGAACACCCTTGGGTGTTAGGACAAGCCACGGGCACTTTGGACTACTTGACTTTCCACGGCCCGGACTCGGGGGAAGCCACCACCTTCCCCCATATAGTATTCTCTGCGTCTCACCGCGGAGGTTACATCCGAATGGCTCTTTTTCCCGGGACTCCCAAGTTGGAGTCCCAAAACTGTCCTGGGTTAAAGTCCCGGGACTTTGGACGGTCATAGCTCCTCGCCCCAAACTCGGATCGGGACAAGCTCTGAACCAAAGTTATAGCTCTTGTCGAGAGCTTTTCAATGCCGTGTTTCACTCCTTGAGGAGACGTTGGAAAAAGGTCGATTCCTGACTTTTAGTGATCAGGAGTCACACTAGCAGTTTGACTCCTGGCCCTTCTTTTGCCCAGATTTTAGGCTGCAAATGTCCGAATGGTCAATGCGAGGCTATTTAGGACATCTACATTTTAAAAGCTTTCCATTGATATAAAAAACGCACCAAGGCGAGGAGATTTGACCCCTCAAATTGTCTTTTGAGTTTTTGAGAATCCTGGAGGACTCCATTTTCACACTTTTGGGAGTGTGAGTTGCATTCTCACACTTAGCCCCAAAGTGGGGTTGCAACAATCCTATATTTTCTAGATGCGTTCAAAATCCTCAACAAGGATTCTGGCATTGAACATTGGTAGGGAAAATCCTATTGAAAAACACATCTATAAGTGATAAATAAAGTGATATTCTTTTGGATGAGGGATGATCATTAAGGTATATTCTAACTCCTTGAAAATGTGCAATACGTCACTCAAGCTACACAGTTTCATCCCCATGACTTTTGCATTAAATGTCGATGTGATAATTTTCACTTGTTCATTGCAAATGGAAAGGCATATGCGATTTTGGTAGTGGTTCGTCAATGGTGAATGATGCCATGGTGGGGAATCTTCAAGTTGTTGTTCTAAAATCATGTCCTTTCCCACACTTTTGCTTTCGTTGTGGCTTTTCTCCCTACTTTTACTACTCTCTAACTGCTCCTTCTTCCCTGTTGGCTTAGTAAACTCAATGATCGTGATTTTGCGCATGACATCTCAGTCTTCCTCCTCCTCCTTTGACTTTGTGCCTTTAGATTCTTTTCACTCCTTTAGGTTCACATGTGCTGCATTGAGTTGCATTACCATGTCTTGCTCCTTTTAGTAATATAACTACACCATTGATAGTTGGGTTTCGGTAAGGACTACACAAAGTTCTTCATCTTGATTTTCCAATAGTTGGTCGAATAATATTGCTTTAGTCAACTACTGCAATACAAGCCTTCCATTTCATTGTTTTTGCATCTTACTTAACTTTGACTTCCCTTTGTGCAATTATTTCCATCTTTCTTCCACTAGCAAGTTGAACTTGCTCCTCCAAACCTTGTATCTTCTCTAGCATGGTTCTTCCTCATGTTTCATTGGCTTGTGTAGTGCTGTACTTTTGTTCCTTGAGCAGTTGTACTTCTGACTCAAAGCTTACGCACTTGGCATGCTAAGTCTTTTTCTTTGTCTTCACATTAGGGAATTTTTGTTCGACCTTCTTCAAATACTTTGTGACTGACTCCATCTCTTTTTTATGCCTAACTGATGTTGTGGTCAATGCCTTTTCATGACGAATTGTTACATTCTTCATTCCTCCAACATTTGGGTTACTATGCCATCCACAATCGCAAAGTTCCACTGCAAAGCCTTCAAAGTCTCCCTTGCCTCCTTCTCCTCCTCTTGAATATTTTCCAACTTTTGTTGAATATCATGGAGTTTTTGATCCAACTATCTTTAAACAAACATAAGCCTTGCATTATTTTTCTCCCATTCTTACTTATGGGCTTCAAAATCTAGGGGGTCAATGCGATGCTTAGCACGCTCTCACTCATACAATATTATGCCTTGTAGATATTCCAACTCCATTGAAAGTTGCCAAATTCTTTTCCCATAGGACCGCTTCACATTTCTTGCCTTCTTGGCCAATGCATGTATTAGTTCTACTATATGCGCTTCCATGGAATCCTCATGTTTCAACGAGTACTTAACTTTCATTCCTTCTTGGTAATAATCAAGTGCAAGGAGAAAGTCATTTCCAACATCACCTATCCGAATAATGTCCATTCCACCTTCATGAATAAACCTTGACATTCCATATTTGATAAACATTCATGTCAAATTCAGTTGGACTACTTCATCTGCATGTCTACCAATGGTTGTACTTGCCAACATTAGTTGGGTCGTAGGGACTGCTCCCGAATTTGGTTGAGTTTCATTTTTGTTTTTTATTGCATCTAGTTGAACGTTTGTGGCTCTGAAGTTGCTTTCCTTTACGACAATCTCCTCATGAAATGCATCTACGATGGAAATATCCAGTAATATGTCAGTGGATTGTTGATCTTGGGAATTTGGTTGAAACATATTCATCTCTTGTACCTCCTCATCTTTTTGTATCTCATTGTGAGAAGGACCTACTTCCTGCATTATTTTTGTCAACAAATAAACTTATTCATGTACTTGTTCCCCTTCCATAAGAAAAATTTCCTCTTATGAAAATGCTGCAACCAAATTAATGCCTATGGATGGAATTAAGGAAACTCAAAAACTCTACTTCCTTATCTTTTTTGGGCTTTGAAAAAAAGTGTTTGGTTCCTATTCATCCTCCTTTGTGTATTTTGATGCAACATAATGTTTTGCCACAAAAGTCAAGGTAGGTCCAATTAAGTTATTCCCTACCTTCCCTACCTCCCTTTGAACTATAATAATCTTCTTATGCAATCATACCTTGAACTAATTGGCCCAATTAATCATCCCTTTTTCAGTTGCACTGATTGCAAATAATAGGGTTCCTAAGACATAATGATTACCTTGCCGAAATGTTGCAACCTCTGCTGATGCTATGAGTTGCATTTGCATCCTAGAAATGTGCACCTTCACAAAGATATGCCCTGAATCCTACTTGTAATGTTCTTCTTTCCCCCCCTCAAAGTATTCCGACAATTTTTCATTGTATGTTTACCGCACAGGTACTGCAATCCCTTTTGCTAGTACTTTGAAAATTCGATTAATGTCATGAATTTTTTTAAAAATCTACTTACCTCATAAGATGCTTGCCGTAGTGTGAAACTAAAAGTCGTAAATAATCTCTTTGACAGCATGGAGGTCGACTATGTTCTAGTCAAGTCAACAGAAGTTGTCAAATTTTGCTTCGATCATCAAAGCGTGCTCCTCCTTCTTGACTGCCCACATTGTGATGTACATGCACACTGGGAAATGAATTTGATCTAGCATCGTAGGTTGAATCTCCATGTTGATGTCCTTTGTCTTGGATTTCATCTTCTTTGTTCTAGAAGACGACACAATTTCAAGTTTGTGCTTTCCCATTACTATTTCCAAGTGTTACTCTTTGTAATAGTTGAATTCTTTGTTCCACAACCTGAGAATTGTCATCACAGTGGGTGGGCATACTAGTTGCTTAATCACTCCTATAAATAAATAATCTAGTCCTAAATGAGGGATCAACTATTCAATTTCTACTTCCTCTTTTGTTGTTTTTTCTAGAAGTCTTCCACTTAATTTTGCATGTCAATATTTCTAGACCCTCAAAAAATTATGCTCTAATTTTTCATTGATGTACTTTCTTTCTATAATAGTAAACACTCAAAATTTTGTAGGCTACAAGGTCTTCTTTATACGTTTCAGCTTTTCCCAACGGTTAGCAACAATGAAATGAAGGTGGGAGAAACAAATGTTACATTTAAGATCTGAACTGCTAGGCATTTGTTCTTGTGTCTCCCACTCTAGCTCCGTATTAAAAGACAATTAGAACTTTTTAAAACATGAGGTGTACATTAGTTGTTTTCTTCCATTCCTTGCACCATTTTCCATTCCTTTTCTCCCTTTTATTACTCCAGAATTTCCTTATTCTTTTGTTCAATCTTTCTTTTACTTTGCAAAATAATCGACCTAGAGATCATCCAATTTGGTTTTTGTGATAGGTTTGTTCAAGTCATGCAAATAATTTTTTTGTTTAAATGATAACTTCCCATGACATCGGAACCATTGCTGTAGATCTCGTAAATGGTTCTTTTTTTAATGAGTGTTCGTGTCACTTTTTGATGTTTATTATCCCTAATCCATTTTTAAAGTAAGGCTGTAATAATTTCATTGTCGTAATTCTTATCGTCTTGTCCTTCATTATTCCGTTTGTTGAACCTAAAATGTTCATAAATCTATGTCCTTCTACCAATTATTCTTCTTGGTATTCCATTTGGCAAGATTTTATTTTTGTTTTGCGTAATTATTGTGATTACGATGATTGTAAATATTGGATTTTGATAAGCTTTTAATTTATTGACATTAACCAATGCTAGATCTTCATCACTTAATGTGTTTAATTGAACAATATTTTTATTGAAGGCCTTATTTACTCAAAATGAGCTAATCCACAAAAAAAGGAATGTCATTTCCTTTATTTTTGGATCCTTTGGAAGCCATAGCACCAAATCTCCATCTTTAAATTTCTTTAACTATTTTTCATCATCCCTCTAATGTTTTCTTAATATTTGGATGTAATTGATGTTTTCTCCTGCTATAATTTTTTTTCATCAATAATAATTAAATCTTCCATTTGAACTAATAATGTATTCATCCAACTTCCATCTTTCTCAACAAGTGTTCGATTAATTGGTAATATAAATTTGGTAGGTAATAATGGCATTGACCCATATATTAATTTGTATGTTGTGTGGACACCTTATATATAGTTCAGCAGGCCCATAATGTGGTAGGTAGCATTACATCCTAATCATTTCAATTAACACTTACCAACTTCATTAATATTTGCTTTAATGTCTTATCTGGTTGATTATGCCTAACCATTTCCTTGTGGATAATAAGTGGTGGATTTATGATGTGTAATCATAAATTCTTGCACCAATAATGGGATATATTTTTTTATGAAATGGCTCCTTTAATAACTAACCAAGTGGTTAAGACAATCGAATCATGTAATAATGTTTTCATTAAGGAACTTTGTAATGCTAATGGTTGTATTATTTTGTAATGCCTTTGCTTCCACCCACTTTGTGGTGTAATATGTAGTAGTTATAATATACTAATTTCCAATGTAACATGTGGGAGGTTTGATTGGACCCACGTAATCTAGCCCCCATTTCATAAATGGTTCAAAAGCTAGAATTGGTTATAGTGGACCTTTGCCGCTTCTATACATATGTGTTAATTGTTGATAGATGTTGCAAGATTGGCATAATTTTGCTACATCTCGTTGAACTATCGGCCACCAATAACCTGTTGTAAATATTTTTTTAATGGTAATGTTCATACCATAATGTCCTCTTGTCGGCCCATCATGAAGTTCGGTAAGGATAACATTTGTTTTGGTAGGTGACATACATTATTGAAGAATGGCATTTGGTCTTAATTTGTATTTTTTTTTTCCATAAAGTGTATATGGTCTTGACTTTATGGTGAGATGTTTGCACTCCTTTTAAAGAACATCGTCTTCGAAATATCCCTTGCGCAAATATTCTTTAATTGGCGTATACCAGTCAGTTGTCAATAAAAAGAGAGTAACATCATGTAATTAATCCTCCACACCAATAGTAGGCTCGCCATTTTTAAAACATGATAACTAGTTTGGTACAAAATTCACCTTTCCTAGTTTATAAATTATTTTAAAATTAAATTCCTGCAATAATAATAGCCATCATGTTATTCATCCAGTTATAGTTGGTTTATTGATTAAGTGGTCTACAAAAAATGTGAAGTTATATCCCAAAATATAATGATGGAATTTCTTAATAGCATAAATCATTGCAAGGGCTTCCTTCTTTGTGCTTGAATAATCTTTTAAGTTCCATTCATCAAGTGGTTGGCATAATAAATTGGTTTATCAATGGTATCATCTGGGTTTTGAATTAAGATGGCTCCAATAACATAATTTGATGCATCTATGTGAACATGGAATTCTCTTGTCTAGTCAAGGACAATGAGTATTAGTAACGTAATCAAGGTTGTTTTCATCCATTGGAAGGATTCTTTGCAAGCCTCATCCCACCAATAGTAGGTGTCCTTCAAAAGTTTATACATTGGGTAGCTTTAGTAGCAATTTTTAAAAAATATCATTGATAAAAACTTGTTGCCCCTAGGAATCTTTTTAATTTTATCACAATCATTGAAGTAGGCATATTCATGATGATATTGATTTTCCTAGGGTCGACTAGGAGTCCATCTTCATAGACAATGTGCCCCAGTAACACTCTTGAGTTGACACAAAATGCACATTTTTCCGGATTGAAACTTATGCCATTATTTGGTTCAAATGCTCCTTTTTTTTGTCCATGGACACTGAAATCATCTAGAAACAGTTGCATGAAATCATTAAAATATTCTTTGAAAGTCTATGTAACTACTTTTTGAAAAGTGGCTGGAGCATTACACATCCAAATGGCATAACATTGTAGCATATGCCCCCCATTTATAGATAATTGATGGTTTCTCTTAATCTTTTTGAACCATTTCCATTTGATTGTAACCACTATGCCCATCCATAAATGAATACATTTCATGTCCAGCCACTATGTCCAGTATTGAATCCAAAAAAGGTAATGGAAATAGATCTTTCTTGGTTTGTGAATCCACCTTCTGGTAATTCACACAAATGTGTAATTTGCCATTTTTCTTCAGTACGATTACAAATGGTGATAACCATTGGGTAATTTTGATAAGGAAGATAAAATGTGCATCCAATAGCTTATCAAAATCTTCTCTTATTTTTTATGCATAATTAAGATTCATTTGGTAAGGTTGTTGTTTAATTGGACGTGTGTCAATAATCAATTCAATTTTGTGTTCACAAATTGATTTTAGAATCCCCTTTAGTTATTTATAACTCCATGCAAATACATCCTTAAAATTTGCTAATAATTATTTAACTTTTGTTTGAAATTGTTTGGGTAAGGCAACATTTACAAGCACTATGCAAGGTTCTTCATTAATGCCCAAATTTAATTTGTTTAATTGTTCATCAACAGTGAATGTCCATCCTGTAATTTGTTTGTTTTTAATCATAAGATCAACAAATTCATCAAGGATCAATGTTTCTCCAAATTCATGTTAATAATATTAAAAAGGATAATTAATATCATATTTAAGTTGTGCCATTTCTACATATACTTCGGGGAAGAATTTCAATTCTTCTAGACTTATTTCTCCAATAGGCCACAACTCTGGTATGACATCGTATAAATGTTTCTTGTTTCCATCCATCAATCCTCCTTCCCAGTCATAAATATCATCAAGATTGCAAGGTCTTTGGGAAGGATGTACCATTACTCGCTTCTCTGTACTCAATGTCACTATTTTGGTATCAACAATGATTGTTAAAATGTTATTACCCCAATCATGATGCGATTTAGCTTGCTTCAACCATGGATTTCCTAAAAACATCGAATAAGCCTCTAGAGTATCTTCCATCTGCAACACTATCACTAAGATTTTTAATGTACATCTTGCTAAGTCGATTTTGAGGTTTTGTATCAACCTTACTAGTTGTACCTTCTTTTGATCAGCCATTCTTACCATAAATGGCATTGATTAAGGTTTTTTCAAACTTAACTTCCTTCATAGATGTTCAGAAATAATATTTATTCCAAATCCACCATCTAGTAGAACACCCATGATTTCACAGTTTCCAATGCATACTTGTACAACGGGCATAACTTCATCAAAATCATTTTTGTGGTGTGTACCAAATCTACCCACATATGTTACATGTTCTTTTTGCATCCTTAAAAAGAATTTTGACAATATTTTTCTTAATTAGGGGCAAATTTTGATCAATTGCCCCAATTTAACCTCCATCTTCATATTAAAAATTTGATCATCAAGCATCCCTTCCAATTTCCCTTCAGGAATAATTAAATTTTCTTTAATGCCAAATTGTTGTTCGATAGACTTGGTTGATTTTATTCTTGCATCATTATACGATTATTTTTCTTTACTTTCCTCATGGTAGGATAAAGCTTCCCAACCTTGCTTTGGTCCTTCTTCGGTTTCGATTACTAATTTTTGGATATCCTTTAAAATATCTAAACACAATTATGCTGGAACATCCATCTCAGCTTGTATTTGTTGTATTTCACCCATAAGTTCTTGATGTATTACCTTCTCATGATCTCACTTCATCCTTCTCCCTTTTGTAGGACCATTGTTGCTCATGATATTTTTTTTTTGAAGTTCTTTTAATCGTTGATTTTGAGTGGCTACAAATGCTAGTATAATGGGTATACACTGTTCCACAATAGCAACATTGACCCCAACCTTGGGCTAAGAATTCTTATTCTCATGTTCTAAATGTTGCTTCCATAGTGGACAATCATTCCTTTGATGTCCTTCTTTTGGCATTAGAAACACTTCATATCCCCTCCTTGTCAATTTCCATTATTTTGATTATAATTTTTCATGTTATTGTCGTTCTAGTTATATCCATTTTGGCTAGATTGGCCATCTCGATCTTGTCAATAACCTTGATTATTTTTCCATCCTTGATTCCGTCCCTATCGATTGTTTCACCATCCTTGGTTCTTTTGTTTTTAGTTATCATAGCTAGGATTATTATTATTTGACTGCCAAAAACTTTGGTCTTGCTTAACATGTTCAATTAATGATTTAGGTTGAACTACGTTGACCAGGATGTCCTTTCTAACATATTGTCCTCCTTATTCCTTCAATGGGTAGTCATTGGCTTCATGCCCTTATTTTTGACAGATGTTGCAAATTGTATGCATAAGTTTACATTCCTTTGTCAAATGACCTTCATTATGACATTTTTGATAGAATATGCTTCATCGATATTGTCGTTTCGCTCCCTACGATTTTTCCTTCTTTCTTTCTTTTGCTCATCATCAACTCATTCTTCATCTAAATCTTCACTACCAAAAATGGTTGAGATCATCTACTCTTGCATGGTGTAGGCATATTTTCTTCAATTTCTCTTGCCAAATTAACTACTTTGACAATCGTTGCTCTGGGCATTCCAATAATGGTTAATTCTAATTTCTTTTTTAGTCTTTCCTTGAAGGTCTCTTTCATTTATACATCATCTGGTTGTTGTGGTATAACAACACACACTTGTAAAAATCTGTCATAATAACCTTTGATTGTTTCATGTTTCCATTGCTCCACTTCTCTCAAAGCTACTATGGTTTGTCTTTCATTACACACATCAATGAATCTTGAAATAAATGCATGTTAAACCTTTCCCCAAGTTGCAATAGGACATGTTGTTTCAAAACAAGTAAACCAACTTGCATTTTTTCCTTGTAATGTTGTTGGAAAATACTATAATTTATGTGCATCAATGTCCTCACCATTCGTTACACATACTTTGGTTAATATTCCAATGTGAGTTATTGCATCATTGCCATCCTGGAACTTGGGTAATGGTATTTGTAATATGTTTGGTGCCACAATCGCCATTGCTGGAGGCACAAGTATTATAACTGCTGTGAATTAGGAAAATAAATTGGTTTTTTGTGCAACAAATGTTGGTCTTTCTTGCCATAGTGATTATTGTTCAATTACTTGAAACAATGGATTTCTTACTATATTGATTTTTTTTTGGTGCCACATTATTATCTTTATACAAGATTGATTCTTTTTCAACTTTGATATTGAATAAGTTTGTTCGTAGATTTTAGTTGGAGTGAGAAACCACTATATTGATTATAAGGATTGTGTTCCTATTTCGGTAGGCTTTTGTTTAGGTCTGAAATTTTTTGACCAGGATTGAGCTTCTCCCTCCTATTATGTTGATGTTTTAGCTTTGTCATATTCTTTAGGTGTGGTTGATGTTGTGGACTGTGCATTAGTGTCACTGGTAATGGACTAGACTCCATCAATCGTTGTTTGTGCAGCCAACACAAATGCTTCCTAAAGTAACGATTCTTAGAGTTGATCTTTTGTCTTATTTCCCAAAATGCCTAACTCTTTCCATTGAATATAAGTATCAAAATGTTTAACCCAAAATTCAACATTCCTAATATCTTCCCTTGTTTATATTTTTAAATGTTTTTTTATATTAGCTTGCTTTTGACTTTTCTTTTTGTCCATTTAAAGTTCCCATGAACATATACCCTCTATCATTTCTATCCTTCATATTTTGATGGTTTATGGCTTTTCTATTAGAGGTGGAATCAATAAAACAGGTATCAACATAGTTTTTCCATATTCTTCTGAAGAATATTTTTCATTTCCTCTTATTCTTAAACAAAATTCCCTTTTCTTTTTTCCATGTATCCATAATGCATCACATGGAATCCATTTTTCAATTAAAGCACTGATATTTACTTTGTTAAAATTTCTACAATTTAGTACTTTAATAACATGATATATTGTATAATCAATTCATAATAATATAAGTAAACATACTAAAATGGGAAGCCAACATCTATATTTTGTTAATTCAGATGCATTTATAATTAACGATTTATGTTGAAAGGACCATGTTTTCATATTCCCATTGTTTTTTCTATGATTAACATTTGAACATTCTGTGTTAATTCCCAAAAAATTTCCATAAAACACACCCATGTTTCTTTTTCTGGTACTTTTTGAAATGTATATATATATTCTATTATGAACCATCCAAATCTATTTAATTGACATAATCTTTCTTGAGCCATGTCTATGATAATAACCTCTTTTAATTTTTTTTCCCTTGGAGTAATTATAGACATTGTTCACCAGCACTCATGCCAACCTTGATAAACATTATTATAATAATTTATTACTAATTTTGATTTTGCCATATCTTGCTCATAATAAGTGAAGAAATTAAAGTAAATTATTATGTATTACGCTTTGTCTATATTCATCTTTAAATGAGATATCCCTTCTTTCATAAGTCTATATATTTCATAAAAATCCTTAAATCCACATGGAAAAATAACTATTAATATGTGTAAATAACAAAAATCTAAGTCGACCATATATTTCTACAAATGTTTTTTCAACCATTTATAGTAATAACATTGGAATTTTTTTTTCTTTGGTGGATAATTCATTAGAACAATATGATTCATTTCCACAGTTACATGCTACCAAATCTTTGATCCATCTGCACCGTAATTAACAAATCAAAAGGTATCCACCATTTAATTAATACATTAATATTCGGTTTTAAATATTCTTTTTTGTCTCTCATACTTACAAATACTTACAATATGATTAGTCACTGTTACTTTGTACATTCATGTTAAAATAAGAACACAAATTATTACTAGCAACCATTTTCTATATTGACATAGTTTTTCATTATCAATGTATAGAATATAATTTTGTAATGACCACAAAGTTGTTTTCCATGTAGTTTTTGTAAAATTAACTCTTGTATTCCATCAATAATAATTTAAGCCTATCCACAAATTCATTCCAATCACCTTTTTGTGGACATGATCTTGGGGTATACAAATATGTCTATATAGTCCATCCATACATACAATGATCTTTGAGCAATTGTTTTGCCTCCTCTAATGGTAATGTAAGTTTTTCCCAAGGAACAAGATTATACCCTCTTATCATATTTCCATACCATTTTTGAGTCTATGATTAAAATACTATTTTAGACAGATATTTCGTGCATGGTATTGTTCAATTTTTAAAAATAATTTAGGAAAATCTTGGACATAATTGGCACCCTCCAATGACATTTCTCCTAATGTTCTACTAGGTCGATTAACATGAAAAGCTCTTAAATTAGAATAATCTTTACCCCCATATTGTAATTGTATCCATTTGTTTAAAATATACATAATACATAATCCTACATTTAAGAAATACAATTTTGCATGTTCCATTATAAACTTATGTTATTCAAGATGTAACAACATAATTCCCCAGCATGGTTGCCAAATGTTAGCAATGCTTTTTATGTGTGACTTAGGTATCCATTGCTGCTAGGTTCTTATTTACCATCTACACACAATGCCACGTACCTGAGTAGTTAAGACATGTTTCAAGCTACAAATTGCTACTAGCAAACCATGTGGAAGATGGAACATTTGTATAAAAAAACATGTCTTGGTCATAGAATTAGTGTGTGTGTTATTCAATTTAAATACATAAGTATCATTTTTATTAGGCTGTTTGGTGAAGACTACTTTCTACCCTTCCTAATATTTCCATCCTCTTCCCTGTCTCTTCAAACCTTCATATATCTAAACCTATGTCACTCTAGCAAGCCCATGGGTTTGGTAGGTAAGCGAGTCGACAACCGAACTTATTAAGTCTACCAAATAACACCCTATCGACCTTCGGTGAGACATTTACTTAAATCGACTATAACTTAATTCGACAAACAAATTGTGTTGTTTTGGCAAGGTCATTACAACGACTTCTTTAACTATTCCCTATTCACCATTTGATAAGCGCCATATTCCTAATAGTGTAGGCATGGAAATTTAGTAAGTTTTAATGTTGATGAAGATATTTAATTCCTTAATTTCCATGATTTTGCTAGCTTCCCATGTTCCATGTGGGTGAAAACATAATCAAAAGAACCAAGGGCGCCAAGATAAAAGTCCTTTTCCAAGGATTGCACATGACAAATGTCATTTTTGTGTTGGTTTATAATTTTAAAATTTGTATTTCAAGCACTCCCTTTAGCATTATGTTTTAAATATAAATATATTTTGACTAAAAGTTGATTTTATATCATGTATATTATGCCCTCTATCACATAAACATGAACAACTTTTGTTAAAAACACATTTTCAAAATCCATAAATTTTTATGGTCAAAAGCATTTTTGAGCCAAATGTGTTCAAATCTATTATAAAAAAAATAATCATCAATTCAAATATTTTTTCCTTTCTAATCATCAATGTTAAAATCCTCTCCAAATTTTTAAAAGAATAGTGCACATTTGGTAAAAAAAAGGACATTTGAAAAAAATAAAGATTATCCACTCTTGAGGTTTGAGTGCTTTGGACATGCAATTTTTTCTTTATTTGTGTCAAAGTTTGAGCATGTAAAATATTCAATTAATGAAAAATATTCCAAAAAAATTATGACAATCCAAATTATTATGTTTCATTTGTGATCTTTCAAACATACAAAAATGCAGTTTTATGGAGTGTCCATTCACATGGGTGGCTCCTTTGACCATGTTTTTACCCATGTGCCACTTCAAATAGTGGGAAAAATAGGTGTAGATGGATTATAGGAAGACCTCAATTTTTTTCATCAAAAACAAGTTGGAAAGTGTCCACATAAGTAGGTTACACCTATATACCTTGCAATGGACCCCAACAACAAATGGTGCATGCTTCCCACTTGACTGCACTATCACACCATCTACCCCAAATTGACAAGTTTTGAGACCAAATCCCTTACATATAGTCCCCCAAAAGTGCATATAAAATCCACCAACATTTTGGACAAGTTATCATAACCATGCAATCTAAATGACCTATTTAGATTTAATGGGTGCCTTGCTCTAACCTTCAACAACAAAATAATGAATTGATATCGAACTCTAGTTATCAAGTGTTGTGACTTCATCACAATTCAAAGATATAAAATTGGCCATTTAAATAATATTTTTAGTGCTAGTTAAGACAACGTTGTGCATACATTCTCCCATTCCCCCATCCATTGGAATCTTGGAGATCTTATCCACTTTCAAAAACTCATAGAAGCCCTACATGCACTTAAAATGTGTCATTGGCCTCCATTGTTTCAAAAGGTGAAATATAGTTGCAAATTGAAAAGACTTATTTTTGGCAAACCTCTTTGCATTAGCCACTAAAGGTCACACCCAATAGTGCCATAGATCTTGGAAATTTTTGCATGTTTACATTCAAAATTAATATAACATTCTCCAAAGTTTAAGGTGCTTGCATTTTTGTCTCCCACTATGTTTGTGAAGCCCATCCAATTTGGGAACCAAAAGCTTCTCTTAGCCTTCAACTTTAGTGCATATATCTTGCACTACATATGGTCCATCTTCCCATCTACAATCTCACGCCATGGGAACTTAACTGCCCAAATGTCTTATCTAAGTGTTTATCCCGAGGATGCCTTCCTTTTATTTAGATGGGTCAGAACCTCCAACATCATTAACATTATAAACATTTATATTTTCAATAGTGAGGAGTATTATAATTGGAGCTCAACAAAGATGTTAGGTCTCAAGCATAATAACATGTTTCAAACATCCACTTCCACATGTTGCCAACAAATCTAGAGATTTGCAATCCCAAATCCAAAGAAAAAAATAGAATTTGAAATTCATGGGATTCTTCATTAATGCCACAATTTGAAAAAATTATAGTTCAAAACTACAATAAAAAATTAATAATAAATGCATCACATATGACAAAACCTTAAATTATCACATGTGATGCATTTATTATTTGTCGCATAACTTTTAACCTTGAACATAATTGGAAACATAAACCCTAAACATGGTTGGAAAAAAAATCTTAAACCCAAAACATATTTGGAAATAGAACCCTAAATTATAAACATGTTTAAAATGATTTGCATTCTACAAAACTCAAGCAAAAAAAAAGAAAGAAAAATGAAATCTTACTTACACAAAAGATGTCAAATACCATAGTGCAAACAACAAGTCGATTTGGAAATAACAACTCCCAACAATGCTCCAATGTTGAATTTGATTGTGTATCTTTAAACCCTTACAACAAGTGTAGCATAAGAAGAGGGGCTCTGACACCCATGTAACCAAAACAAATATTGCAATTGGTTATAGATTATTGTAGATTGTTGCAGATATGGGAAGTAGATGAGAATTATTTGAATTGGGGTCCAACCATTTTATTAGGAGCCGCATGTGCCCCCTTAGACCATTGCTTTATTTTAAAAATCTTCTTGAAATCTTTTTAATATGTGTTTCAAAAAATATTAAAAATATTTAAAGTTTTCTTAATACTATTATGTTAAGGTGTATATTAAAAAATATCCAGAAATATGCTATTAAAAAATATTTTCAAATTGTGGTTTTAATGTTAAAACTATTTTAAGCTACTTTTATGCAATTTTTAAGTAGTGGTTACAAGAGCTTAAAAGTCTTTATATGTGTTTTTCATTCACTAGATTGATTCCAAATTTTTATGACATGTACATAATGCATTCACAATCACATTTTATTTAAAAAATTATATTTCTTATTATTATTATTACGATCCAAAATTCAAAAAATTAAACAATGGTTACGATTGCTCTTGGTACATGTTAGTACGACTACACCCATTGATGACAACAAAAAAATTCAACAATAAAACTCAGGAAGCATGACATACTTGAACATGCTTGGTGACAATCAAACATTTACACATTACTTGCAAAATGTGTGATATATATATTTAATTATAATAAATTGGAATATCAATTATATTTTAATCTTACAAATAAAGAAAAATTATTATATAATTAATTAAATTATAATTTTGACCCAACATCCAATATATGGGACACTATATTTTTATTCATATATTTTGTAAATTCAAATAAGAGTGTCCCCCCTAGATAACATGGCTTAAAAAGTCAAAGAAAAGGTGACAAGAATGTATGAAAACATGGATTGATAAAAACCTTCACTCACAAAAATTGAAAACAAGGTATTTTTTCAACTGTTTTCATTATCATGTTTTTTTTCCTTCAAATGTTTTCAACCTTTTTGCATAGAATGTTAGTCTTTAATTGCAAAAATCAATTTGTGCAACATTGCAAGTAAAGTGATCATTTTCTAAGAAACTTTACAATTAAAAAAAACCATTGTCTTTTATTATATCAAACATAATAGTGCTAGGGTCATTGGTTGTGTACCCTCTTGCTCTCACATGGCATGTATATTAGATTATTGTAGGTTGTTTTTCTCTTGTTGTCATTGCATGTGTTTTAAATCAATTTTAGGACCATTAGTTGTTGAGTGATGCCTTACATGTGACTATAATGATGATTTTGAAACTTAAAGAAGAGATTGATAATCTTTATGTCTTAGATTCCTTAATGGACGATTATTCAAGTGTTAATGTTGATCTGGTAAGTTTTATGGTGAACATGAAAAAGAAATATGTACAATGATCAATTTTTTTTTCCTTTCTTGATAAAATATGACAAGAAAAGCTCATAATATGTCAAGCTCTTATTGTGAGATCTTGAACACAAAAATCAAAGTTAAAAATAAATAAATAATTGTGAACAAGGAATGGATGTAATTGAAAAAATGATAGGAAACCTTTATTTCTTACATGCTTTTGAAATCTTATTATCATTTGCATGCAAGTCTAAAAAAATCCATCCATGTTAATAAGAGTCAACAACAACCCATTAGATGACAAATTATTATGAAATAATATTTAAAACATTCTTTAAAAATATTTCTAAAAAATTGAAAATAAAAAATTTATTTTGAAAATCATTATGCCATTATGTTAAGGATAATATTTAAAATTTACCAAAAATATGTCATTTTCTCATGGAGAAGACATCTTAGACATAAGGTTGTTCTATGTCCAAATGTGTAAGGCCCCTCAATTTGAGGACCCTTACACTGAAGGTGCCCCCTCTCCTCTTAAATCAATCACAACTGTCTATTTCTAAAGCAAAATTCTAATGTTTCTTTAGGACAACAAGTAACGATCACAAAGGAGCTTGTTTTGGGAATGAGGACCTATGCAAGGCTCAACTCAAATTCCCCAAACAACCCCCTTAGAGTTTCTTATGCTACACATAAGGTACCTCCAAGGAAACAAATTCTAATTATGCTAGTTTCATGTATGTTCAAGGAAGGGCAAGCCAACATAAATGGGTCAATATTGTTCTCCAAGCTCGGGAATTCAGGGTAAGTTTACCACCCTCATTGCCATAACCCTCTACAACCTAAAGACCCACATTAGACGGGTATCACAAAACTCCGTGTGTGCACCGACTAGTTTTCACAATGAGAATGGATGGGTATCATGTTATTGGATACTCAATTTAATAAATAATCAACCCATTGATTTTCACTTGAATGAGAATTAGATCTTGAGAAGCCAGTCAATTTTTAAAAAAATTTAAATCGCAAGACCTAAGTGCCATCGATGGCTTTAACTCAGGTTTAGTTAGGTTCACAAGTGATAGACAACTCAATAATAATAAGCTACTAGTGAACATGTATAAGACTACAAGCTATACAACTTGTGATAGGTAATATCCTTGAATTTTGGTAATTGGTTTGATGTAATTTCAGTCCTAATGAAAGTAAATGTTATTTGATGGACACTATACTCTAGTTATTGAAATAAATTTAATTTAATGAACACTATACTCTAGTTATTGAACTAAATGTAATTTGATGGACACTATACTCTAGTTATTGAAATAAATGTAATTTAATGGACACTATACTCTAGTTATTGAAATAAATGTAATTTAATGGACAATAGCTTAATGTTAAGTGAATGTTAGCTTAACGTAAAATTTTCATGATAACTAAATTTAAGTCTTTCAATGACTACTATGATTTTTTGAAATGATTATTTTTATTTTAAAAATTATTTTTTTCTTGTGATACCCGATGAGTATCCATCCAATGTCATGGGGAAAACTAATAGATGAAAATTGACACATGTCTTTACACTTTAATAACCACTTGGTACGTTTTTTCTGAAAATGTTTTTTGGGATCACACAAGTCATGAATATTAATCTCAAATTTTTATGAAAATTGAGTAATAATTATCAATTATGCATAAGGTACTAAGGAATTTCAAAATTAATTGGTTGGGAACTGCTGGTTATATTACACTAGTTATAGGGTTTTTTAAAAAATTAAAATTATTTTGTTCTGTTTTCAAATTATTTCTTTTAGCATTTAAAGATTGATAATCTAACTGGATGATAATTAGGTCATCCAAAAAGGTTATCAGATTTTTGAAATTTCATTAATCAAACGGTTATCAATGTAACCCATTATAAAACAAATCAATAGCCGACTGGTAGGTTATTTTTAATGACCAGTTTGATAACCAACTTGAAAGTCAATAAGCGACCAACACGGCTCTGGACTTGCCCTTCTCGTAAAAGTAACCCACCAAGGGTGGACTCGAGGAGTTGCACGACGAGTCCTAGTCCGAATACCTAGACCTGGGTCAATCAAGACATCATTCGGAAATACCCGTGTATGGGATGTAGAAGAAAGGGGGACCCACTATATACTACACATTTTGCATTACATCCGAGTGAATTACATGGAAGCCAAGGATGTGCTACCATGTGCTTGCTGTTTAAGATTTGGTGTGCTCATGGATGGAGATATGATGTCATCCACCTCCCTTCTTCCTTCCCTTCTTCGGGTTTCTGTACAAATGATATCATTACAATCACATGTTTGTGACTGACTGACATCCATTGACAAAGCACGAAACTTCTCTCCTCGAGCATAAATTGTCACTAAAATGTTGAAACTTCATCTAGTGTCTGTCATTGGGAAATAAATAATAAAAAGGAACGCCGATTGCCCATGGACGGCTGAGATCATTTTCAATTAGCCCCTCAAAAAATAATAATTAATTAATTAACGAACAAACAAACAAACAAACAAACAAACAAACAAACAAACGTGGTGCAAGAAAACACCAAAGGCCCCCCCCCCGCCCATCTTAGAAGACCTTCTTTGTAGAGTGATACTTAAAACTACCATCTTACACTTTAAAACTATTGTACTATACCATCTTTAATCTACCATACTAGGTATGTCATCTTTAAACTACCGTCTTATCCTAAACCCTAAACCCACCACACCCGTGTGTAGTTTGGATCCTTTGATCTTGACTCAAGGCTAAGGGGGTTGGAATTCATGATAGGCATCACGTTCCTATGACTAGTTTACCCATTGTCAGACTCGGGCTCTCTCTCCCTTGTCATGTTTATGTTTTGTCACACATGTATTGTTTCTTTTGACTGACCCCATTTTTTTTTTTTCTACATAGCCTACATGACTTGTCTCCTTGTTGGTCATTTTGTTCATTTGGTACTTTGGCTCGGCTTGCTTCATCACTAGGGGCAAACCTTCTCGTAAGTCATTATTACTATGCAAGAGTTCATTACATATATGCTTCTTCCTTGTGTATTTCCTCTGGCAAAATCTGGTGCATGTTTTTGAAGGATTTCATGGGTTGCATCTTGGAGGACTTATTTGATTGCAACTATTTACCTACAACATTGTGACAAAGTGTCCCAACCCTAAACCCTAAACTCATAACCCTTGGCTTGCTAATTTCAATTATAGAGCATCAAGGTGGAACACTTCAATTGGCTATTTTTTTAAAAAAAAATTTGTGCATGGGTTGGTTTTTTTTTTGTTTTTTCTTCTCCTTTAGCCAACTCAATAACTAATCAACCAAAAAGCTGGGAGACCCTCTTTCTATTGTACAAGACAATATCCCTCTACTTAGCATTATTATCTATGTTGTGCACTCTATAATTTCCTTGTTGGTGGGAGAGAGAGAAAGAGGGGGGGGAGGGGGGAAAAAAAAAACCCCCCATGCATGAGTCAATGGGTTGGACTAGCTCCAAGACCTAATATGACTTACACAAAGATTTCTATATAATCTTCAATTCACTTAGGTAATCCCAACTAATTGTACAAACCCATGTAAATAATTCCAAACAACCTTCAAATAAATTAGGTAATCCCAACTAGTTATACAAACCCATGTAAAGAATTTAAAACAAACTTCAAATCACTTAAGGTAATCCCAACTAGTTGTACAAACCCATGTAAAGAATTCTAAACAACCATCATAGCACTTTGGTAATCCCAACTAGTTGTACAAAGCCATGTAAAGAATTCTAAAGAACCTTCAAATCACTTAGGTAATTCCCAACAAGTTGTACAAACCCATGATCTTTGAGGGCATTACTAAAGGTAACGGTGAGCCCTGAATACAGTTGTATTGGTGAGATCACCATTTACACAAATGAATGTGCATCAAGGTGATAGATAGCCATGTGTACATTTAGATTCATAGCCTTGTTCAAAGTAGTTATTCATGACAAGGTCATGTTAAATGTTGCCCTTGATAGCATACATATTACAAACAGGCTCACACTAGTAAAAGAGGTTGTACAAAGTCCAATGAACTTTTTGGGTCCTTGAAGGAGTGGGGGCAACAAGGTTCCCCAATGCCCATGTTACAATAGTTAGAAAATGTCCACCTTCAAAAGCGAGGTAGTAGCCCTATCGCATCATGTCTTCACCAAGTTCACATCCTTCTTGTCATGATTAAAAAAAATTAGCTAGATTTGTTTTGGCTCTTTTTGTTGGTGAGGCGACAAAGAGGTTGCAAAACTCCTAAAGTTCTCCTTAAGTTGGTGGAGCAAAGGGAACCAATTGAACTCGTTCCACCATATTCCAAGCTTGGATTATGTAACATATTTGTCCCTTTGCACATATTCCCATAGACTTGTCAATTGCTTTCAAGTGTATAATAGTTGTTGTTCCTTGTGGATTACCTTTGTGCTCTCGTACATTCCATATGGTCTTTCAATGTGTCTTTGACAAATGGTGTTATACTTATCCATTTAGATGAATGAATGTTCCCAAACTTGCCAACATCTTTACCCATTTTTTAAAATTTATAAATAAATAAATATATATATATGTGTGTGTGTGTGTGTGTGTGTGTGAGTGAAAAGGTTTGGTTTTGATTTTTGAAAATGAAAAATAACTTGACGTATTGTTATGTGGAGGTAATTGTGATTAAAACCAAACGATTTACCACCTTTTCGAAAGTTGGCTCTATGATTCTTCATAGTGTTATTATCTTGGGATGTCACCTATCCCACTAGGATAGGATAGGTGACATAATAACACTATATAGTGGGATAGGTCCATCAAGACTTGGAGTGATAATTAAGGCTTGTTTCAAGGTCATAAGAAGCAAAAGTGGTACTTGTGGATGGCACTTTTGTGGAATTAACCTACACAATTACAAAAAATTGGTAATATGCCTAACTTAGGTTAATCTAACATTTAGATCATATATTTGATCGATCATAAAGGTGATTGATTCTTTGAAACCACATTCTCTTTGTGTGTGGGGCAGCGGGGTTGGTTGATGCACAATTATTAAAAGATATTAGGGATTTTTTTCCACCGCATTGTAGCTAGAAATTTTGAGTCCAAAGCATTTGTGCAGGGGAAGTAATTCACACACAATTTTTTTAAAGATACCATTGCAATTTGTCATGAGTGGACCAAATCAAATGGGACTAAGTACTTGTGATCAAAGGCCACTTTTGTCTTGAATCTTGGGGTAATTGGAGAAGAGGAGCTTGGCCGATACATGAGGATTGCAATAATTGTCAAGTTTAGGGCACATCTTCTCCCATTTTATGTGCATTTTAATGCCTTGATCATTGACACGACTTAAAGTCATTCATGATTCTTTGGAACATACAAATCCTCTTGTATTTTGTCACACCCAGAAAAAAAAAAAAAAAAAAAAAGAAAAAAAGTGCAAGGAAAAACTAAGAGAACTTTTTTTTCCCACCAAATTGCATTTTTTCAATGATTATAATTATAAGTGCTTTTACTAACATAATTTATGCGCTGCTAATGCAACAGCTGTTTGAGCATTTGACAAACTCACACCATCCTTAGTTATTTTCATGGAATAGTTTTTTTGTACTAAGTAGGTGGGTCATGGAAAAAGGAGATTTGCAAAGCATTTTAGGTAGCACCCACCATCATCAGCTTGTGAGTAGCACAAAATAGAATCAAAAGTGACTAATAAAGTAGTCTTACATTTCCATTTCTATTTCTACTTCCTTTTGTTTCTGTTGCCTTTCCCCAACCTTCATGAATAGAGTTTTAAAGGAAGGGATATATATGTATAGGTCCAAGCAAAAAGCTCTTAATCATTGCAAAAGCTAATGCCAAAAAAATCAAACCTGCCCATAAAAAAGCTCAATACGGCACACGTCCTTTTGGGAAGAGTCAAAGAAAGGCTAAGTTAGAGAAGGAAGAAAGAGGTGAGCTTTCACATGGATCAGGTTCCCAAAACTTGCCCCCACATAGACATGCGCATATATGCCCTCACACACACACACACACACCCCACACATGATCACCAACATGAACATGAAAAAATGACAAAAGTCGAGAGGAATTGTGTATAACAAGCAAAGAATATAAGCAAAGCTGAAAAGGATTAGTCATGATTAGTCACGAAGATGGATGGATGGATGGATGGATGGATGGACGGACGGACCTTGGTGTCATTCTTTCGTTGGATGGATTTTTGGATTTGCGGTTTTGGAGAGAGATTTTGTGAATCGTTTTTTGTTTTGGAAACAAATGAAAGAAGAATATAGAGAGGACGATAATAGAGCAAGTAAAGTGTAGGGTTACACGCCGTGGAGTGCGATATGGGGTGGAGCCATGGGGCGTTTATTTTGGGCTCACCATGCTCCGAGGGTGTTACCCGACATAAATTGTCGAGGCAAAAAAAATTGTAAATTATTGCATCCGTGTGATATCCGGTGGTTACTTGGTGGGTAAAATTAGAAAAAAAGAGAAAAAAAAAAAAAAAAATGTAAGGCTTTTCAAAAAAACGGAATGCTTTTTGATCTTTTAAATGTTTGTCTTTCATTTTTCAA
>Ga0116227_10001226_pt1 | contig 56338 bp, 51 predicted proteins | sample S1TSphgellanicum_FD_89693 | JGI IMG/M metagenome (GOLD analysis project Ga0116227, IMG submission 89693) | Host-associated microbial communities from peat moss isolated from Minnesota, USA - S1T2_Fb - Sphagnum magellanicum MG | ecosystem: Host-associated > Plants > Peat moss > Unclassified...
AAAGGCGGCCGACCTCGCTCGTTGTCCGACAAGGATTTGAAACAGGCGCGTGCTTTGCTGACCGATCCAGAGATTACGGTCGAGGAAGTGGCGCGGCGGATCGGCGTCGGCCCATCGACACTTTACCGCTATCTGCCGGCGGCCCGGCAGACTGCCCAAGACGAAGCCTAAATGGCCTCAAATTGTAGCTCCGCTCCCAATGGGCCTACCCGACGGTCCAGGATCAGGCAACCTTGCTCTGCGCCGGCCAGTCAGCATTGGCCGATTCGTCCCCCAACACCGCGGCGAGATCCTTGAGCATGCTCGCCAGCTCTCCCGCCATCACGGCGAAATCGATGTCGAACTGCTCCGCTGGATCGACGTCGTCGCCCTCGCCGTCCTCCTTGCCCATCTCCAGAAAATCGAGCCGCTTGACCTGCAACTTATCGGTGAGCACGAAGGACACGCGGTCGTTCCAGGTCAACCCGAGCCGCGTCGGAAACTTGCCCGCCACGAGATGCGCCCGGATCTCCTTGCCATCGAGCGGATGGCGCGTGTAGCGAATGACGGCCTTGGTCTTATCGGCGGTTTGTAGTTCCAGATCATCGTCGATGGAAAATCGGGCGGGCGCCTCGCCGCGCAGCAGCCATGACGCCATCGCGGCCTGCGGCGAGCGCGCGGTCTGAATGCCGACGGGCGCAAAACTGCCCAACGTATCGCTCAGCGTCTCCACCACCAACTCGGCACGGGGCACGCTCGCGGCGTCGACGGCCAGCCAGCCGCCTTGCGGATCGATCCAGGCGCGCGTTACCCGGCGCCGCGTCAGTGCGCGCGCGCGCAGTTCGTCGGCCACGCGCATGCGCAGATCGCGCATCTGCTTGCGGCCCACGGGGAAACCCTGCTCCTGCGCTTGCACATCCGCTCGTTCCAGTGCCGCCTGTTTGACGATCGACGCCGGCAGCAATTTATCGTCGGTGCCTAAGGCGATCAGGTGCTGTTGATTCACGGTGTGCAGCAAGCGCCCGCCGTGAGTGACGGTGACCCATCCCTTACTCGACATATCGAAAGGACCGCAGGGCTGCAAGGTACGGTTGGCCAGCTGGGCCTCGAGCTCGGCCGCGCTCACGCTCCATTCCGCGGGCAGACGCGAGAATACGAGATTCTTGAACAACATGGATGATCTCCAGGCCTTACGGAGCGACCGTATAGCTATACGGAATCCGCACGACTTCATCGCCGGTGGCGGTAAATTGGCTGTAGGTATCGATGAACACGTATCCGCTCACGGTCTTACCCACCAAGCTGGGGTCGGGGGTGATCGTGAGCGTGATCGTCCCCGCCTCGCCCGGTGCGATGTAGAGCGGATTATAGGTATTCGTTCCCAACGTCAGGTCGGCCCAGGCGTCGCCGCTGTCGGCCGATATCGCGGTGTCGAACGGCCGCATCACCGCGGTGGCACTCAGGGTGACCGCTTTGGTCGGGGCCCCGCTCGCACCATACGGTCCCACCAAGGACGGTGATATTACCCAGGGGCCGTAGGGAATCTCCGGTTCCTCGAGCGATGCCACCACGGTATGCGCCGCCGTTTTGACGGCAAAGAGATCGGGATCGGAACCGAAGGCGTAGCCGGAGTAATCGAATGCATCCATGTCGATTGACGTGGTCGACTTGGCACTGAACTTCACGCTACTCGCTTCGCTGGGTACGGTCACGAGTCCGCAGGCACCGGGCAGAGTGGCCGCCGGGCATAACGCGGTAAATGCACCTTCCGGCAGCGCTACCAGTTCCGTCTTGGCGAGCCGCGCGTCGGCGAAGTACGCCGTCGTGACGGCGCCCGTATTGGTGACGTCGATGGTGGCGGTCACCGGCTTACCGCTGGCGGACAACTTCTTGGCCGGACTATTGGGTAGTCCGGTGACCGTAATCTGCGAATTATTGAAGCCGATCCGTGCCGTGAACGGCAAGGAGGTTTGATTGCCCGACGAGGCGAGCGTCTGGATCAACAGGTACTTCCAACGGCCCGGCTGCGGATCGAAGCGGAAGTGTTGTAGCGCATATTGAGGCGCACCCGTCGGGTCCAGATTGATGGCGTTGCTCAACATCATTCCCTGCGGATCGACGAGTACACCGGTCAACAGGTACCCGCTGTCGGCGATGGGGACCACCACGCTCATGTCCCGGATCCCCGCCGGTACGTCGAACTCAAACGTTTGTTCGTTGCCCGAGCCGGGACGGCCATTGCCGCCGGTCAGCGTTCCCGAAAATATTCCGCCATAGGGTCCCGTGGGAACCAGCGTGCGCAGCACCACCGGAAGCTCCGGCAAGGTGTAGGAGCCGTCGCTCTCTGTGAACCGCACGCCGGCGGCCATGTCGCCCGGCTCCGACGGGGTGAAGAAATCGGCGGTGAACGAGGCGGTCTCGCCCGGCGCAAGGTCTAATTTTGCCGGGTGGATGGAACCCATGCTCACGAACCTTTCGACGGCCCAGTTGAATACCACCGGACCCGTATAGGACCCATTACCGGTGGTACGCGTGAATATGATGGCTGTCCACACGCCCGGCGTGGGGGTAACGACATCGACGTGCCCATACCCGCTGCCTGGACTGCTGGGTGGACTTTGTTGTGGTTCGCTGTATTGCACCTGGCGGCCCGCGGGATCCAGCAGCGCGAGATAGACATAGGGCGAATTCGCGCTGAGAAGGCTTGGCAGCGATCCCTGAAATGCGATCGCCGCATCGAGATGCTGGGCGCCGGCTGGAACCGTGAATTTTTGTTTCACGTACGAGCGCGACGCCCCCACCGAATTGAGAAATACCGGGTTACTGGCGGGATCGAGTCGCACGTTCTCGGTGGCGCTCGCAAATGGCGCACCCAGCGTCTGCAACATGGGTTCTATGTGGCGACTCGTCGATCCCGTGTTGGTGATCTTGAAGACCTGCGACTCATGCGTGTTCGGATAGCCGGTAATGCCGATACTGGTGGTGGCAGCCAGCAAACCGTGCCCATGGGACTTTGGCCTGCCGTTGCCGTCATTGATCGACAGCGCCAGATTCACCGCGCCCAAGGCGTTGATGAGCCCGGCACCCTGTTCCGTGGTCGGAGCACCGAGATCGGTGGCGGAACTCATGATGATCTCCTTGACCAGCGCCGGCGACGGATCCTTGCCGCCGTGCGTGCTGCGGTAGGCTTGAATCACCAAGGCGGCTTCGCCCGCGGTCAGCGGCGCCGCTTCGCTGGTGCCACCGAAATCCTCGATGGGAGTCGGACCGCCGGTGGCCGACGTATCGTCCAGGCAATCCGCGAACAACGCGCTATTGGTGGAACACAGCGCCCATCCCGAGTCGCCGGGCGCGACCACATCGACGGTCCGCGGCGTGTTTTGCGCGACGCCGCCCGAACTGAAGGCGGAAATATTGTCGTCGACGTAGCCCTTCGCCAAGGACTGCACGTAGTAGCCGATTTGCGCATACAGCCGTAGCTGCGTGGTGGCGCCCACGGCTATCACGGACGGTAATGTCGACGGCGACTCGATGGTCCCCATGGAACCCGCATCGCCGGAACTCACGGTCACGGTGACTCCCGCCTTGACCGCCGCGGCATTCGCGAGAGAAATAGGATCGTTCGACGTGTCGGGATAGGGATTGGAGCCGAAGGACTCGTTGATGATGTCGACGTCATCGTGGCTCACCGCGTAGTCGATGGCTTGCACGAAATTGGAGGTGGGACTGCTGCCCAGTTCGGAGAAGACATTGAGCCCTACGAGCGAGGCGCCCGGTGCCATGCCGCGAATGTGAATCAAGCAATTGGGAGGTAAAGGATGCGCAGGGTTCACGAACTTGGCTATGTCGAAGGTCAGCAGTTTGCCGTGCGGGTAATCTTGAGCGGCGATGGAACTCGCATCGCCGAAGGCTTCCGCGCCGCCGGTCGCGGTGCCGGCGGGATCGCCGTTGAAATTCTGGTAATCGATGAAGACATGGGATCCATCGGGACGGATGAACCCGGCGATATTCGGATCGAGCCCGTCGGCGATGAAAGCGACTTTGACGCCCTTGCCGGTCACGGGCTGACCATTGCCATCGAGGACTTCTTGCGCCTGAGCCGTCGATGAGTTCAGGAATGCGGCGTTGGTGAGTTGCAGCGCCTCAGGTTCCAATGTTCCGCACAAGGGATCCACACTGCTCGCGCCGGCATTCGCGGCGGGAGCACCGGCGGCCGCGACGTTCGATGGGCTCGCGCTGGCCGCGACCCCGTACGCCGACTGCCCGCTCGGTGCGCGCTTCTGAATATGAATGACCCGGTCCGGCACCACCGCCTGCACCAGGGGATGCGTGGCCAGTTCCGCCGCTTCGGCCGCCGATACTCGGGTCGCAAAGGCATTGATGGTGCTGAAGGAGATGACACTCCGAACTCTCGTGCGTTGCAAGCCGGCGACCACCGAACTTTGTGATGCAGCTACAGCGCTCGCGCGTGCGGACATGGCACGCCGGAGCGGCGGCACGCTGTCCAGTTGATCGCGCATGATCACGATCACGGCACTATCCGCCCCATCCGAGACGGTTTCGGTCACCGCCGCAGGGATCGCGGCAGCGGCGAGGAAGAAAACGCAGGCGGCCGAGATACGCAATCTCAACGAGACAGAAATGCAAGGCGTCATGAAATCCCTCGAATACGGAGTAATTATTATCGTTATCGGCTCAAGTGTCAGCGCTCGAGCTAGGCGCGCTGCGCACTTCCGAACAAGCGAGTAACAGGCCTCATCACGATCAATGAGGGTCACTTGACCACATCCGTATGTTGCTTCGCAAGTGAATCTTTCTGAGCGGGAAGATGCGAGCGGCAGTGAGTGCGCAGTATCTCGGCCCAGTGATGTTGACGGGTCGAATCAACGCGTGCTGAGTCGCCATGCGGCCCAGTGAAAAAGGCATGGGTGGATGGATAGACTGCCGGCGACTGTTCCGTCGCCGGCAGGCTACCCAGCCAACCGTGCCATGCGAAGCGGCCAAATTAACCGCTTCGAGCGCCTAAGTAACTCGCCGCCCCAGACGCGGAAACACCCGCCGCGCATTGCCCTCGAAGATTTTGTAGCGATCGCCGTCGCTCAAGGGCAGCGCATCCAGATATCGCTTGGTATCGTCGAAGTACTGGCCTGTCTCCGGGTCGATGCCCCGCACCGCTCCCACCATTTCCGAGCCGAACAGGATGTTGTCCGCGGGGATCACCTTGAGCAGCAGCTCGATCCCCGGCAGGTGGTACACGCAGGTGTCGAAGAAGACGTTCTTGAGGAGATAGTCGCCGAGCGGCGGGCGCTTCATGTCCTGCGCGAGGCCACGATAGCGCCCCCAGTGATAGGGGACGGCGCCGCCGCCGTGCGGAATGATGAAGCGCAAGGTCGGGAAGTCCACGAACAAATCGCTGGTGAGGAACTGCATGAACGCCGTGGTATCGGCATTGATGTAGTGCGCGCCCGTCGCATGAAAATTCGCATTGCAGGATGAACTCACGTGCACCATGGCCGGTACATCGAGTTCCACCATTTTCTCGTAGAACGGGTACCAGTAACGATCGGTGAGCGGTGGCGCCGTCCAATGGCCGCCGGACGGATCGGGATTGAGGTTGCAGCCGATGAAGCCGAGTTCCTCGACGCAGCGCTCGAGTTCCGCGGCGCTGTTCACGGGGGCGACCCCGGGTGACTGCGGCAACTGGCACACGCCGACGAAATTGTCGGGATACAACGTGCAGACACGGTGAATGAGATCGTTGCAGGCACGGGTCCAGCGGCGGCTGGTGATTTCGTTGCCGATGTGATGGGCCATCGCCGACGCGCGCGGCGAGAAGATGGTCAGATCGGTGCCGCGGGCACGCTGTAGCTTGAGTTGCGCATTCTCGAGGCTGTCGCGAATCTCATCGTCGCTGATCGGCCCTTGCACCGCCGATTCGACGTCCAGCCCGTCCCGCAAGCCCGCGATCTGCGCATCGCGGAATTTCTGCAAGGGCGACGGCGCGGTGGTGTAGTGACCATGGCAATCGATGATCATAGATCTCCCCAGTACAGGCGAGTGGGATTGTCGACGAGAATACGCGAACGCACGGCGGCGTCGGGACAGATCTCGCCGAACAAATCGACCAGTTCGCCGTCGTTCGGCATGTCCTTGGTGATATTCGGATGCGGCCAGTCGGTACCCCAAAGGATACGAGAGGAATCCACCTCGATGAGCGACCTCGCGAAGGGCACGGCGTCGCGGAACGGCCGTTTGCCCACCGAGACACGCTCCGCCCCGCAGACCTTGATCCAGGCCAGCGGATTGCGGCGGTATAGATCGAGCAGCGATTGAAACGGCTTTTGCTCGAGTCCATCAGCCGCCTTCACCCGTCCCATGTGATCGATGATGAACGGGACGTCGATGCCACCGATCAAGTCGTGCTGGGTGAGAATGTCGTCGGCATCCAGGTGCAGCACCACATGCCAACCTATGGGCTTGATGCGTGCGACCAAGCGGCGGAATACGTCGAGATCGGGGACGCCGCCCAAGTGTTTGACGAAATTGAAGCGGATGCCGCGGATGCCGCCATCGTGCAGGCGTTGTAATTCACGGTCCGTCACCGCATCCTCGACGCAGGCCACGCCGCGGTATGCGCCCTCGCTCGATGCGATGGCATCGAGCGTGACGTCCATTTCCGTACCATGGCAACTGGCATGCACGATCACGGCACGCGAAATCCCGAGATGCGCATGCAAGCGGCGCAGCGCCGCGACCGGCGCGTCGGGCGGCGTGTAGCTGCGATCCGCCGCATAGGGAAACTTGCTCGCCGGACCGAACACGTGGCAGTGCGCATCGCAGGCGCCGGCCGGCAGCGCGAGCGCCGGTTTGACCGGATCCGGATCCGGCGGAAGGCAACTCTTCAGGGGATTCTTCGCCGGTGTGTTCATTTGCCCGCCTCCGCTTCGAATGCCGCCTCATCCTCGAAGTATTTCAAGCCCGCCTTCGCCAGCATGTCGCGCATACCGTAGACGTCGAGTCCCAGCTCGCCGGCCGCCAGGCGTTTGCGTACCGCGGCCTCCTTGTCCTCGCGCCGTGCCGCGGCCGCGGCGACCTCGGCCGCGCGCGCCTTCGGTACCACCACGACGCCATCGTCATCGGCGATCACCACATCGCCGGGATGTATCAACGCGCCAGCGCAGATGATCGGCGTGTTCACCGAGCCCACGGTCGCCTTCACGGTGCCCTTGCCATTGACGGCCTTCGACCAGACCGGAAAACCCATGTCGCGTAACTCCGCCGTATCGCGGCAGGCGGCGTCGATGACCAGGCCCACTCCGCCACGTGCGCGGAACGAGGTGGCGAGCAGATCGCCGAACATGCCATCGGCGTTGTCCGACGAAGTACCGAGCACCGCAATGTCGCCTGGCTGCAGCATTTCCGCGGCGACATGCAGCATCCAATTATCACCGGGATGCGCAAAGATCGTGACGGCCGTGCCGCAAGCCTTGGCGCCCGGATAGATGGGCCGCATGTAAGGCGCAAGCAGCCCCACCCGACCCATCGCCTCATGAATGGTGGCTACGCCGTACTTGGCGAGTTCCGCCACGCTTTGCACAGAAGCGCGGCTGACCGTTTTGACCGCAATTCCTGACTGACCGATCATGCATGGCTCCTTTAACTTAAACGCGGGTAGGCCCGTTCGGGGGTCCGTTTCGAGCTCCCGTTGCGGTATCCTTTCGGCGGTCCCGTTCGAGGCCCTTACGGGGTCCCGACCCAAAGATTATCCCGTATAATATCAAGGAATGACGAACATACCTGCGCGCCTCTTTTGAAGGCATTCGCCGCCTCGCCGCCGAACGCACGACTTGCGACCGTCGAGGGCTTGTCCGCCATCCCTTACGCCCACGGCACGGAGATCCCATGACCAAGGATTACGACAGTATTCCCGGCACCTACGTCTACGACGCGGAGCGCGGGCGCGTGGGCTACGCACTCAACATGTTCTGCATGTCGCTCAACAAGGCGGAGAACCGCACCCGCTTCAAGAGCGACGAAGCGGCCTATCTCGATACATTCCCATTGAGCGCTGAACAGCGTCGCACCGTGCTCGAGCGTGACTGGCTAGGGATGCTGAAAGTGGGCGGCAATATCTACTACACCATCAAGATCGCTTTCTGCGACGGCCTGACGTTCCAGGACGTGGCCGGCATGATGTCCGGCGTACCCAAGGAGACTTACGCCCAAATGATGCTGGCGGGCGGCCGCAGCCCGGAAGGCAATCGTTTCAAAGAGACCGGCGCATCCGCGGGTGCGCCCAAGGTCGCCGCCGCGGTCGCGGTCAAAATCGCGGAGTAGAATCATGGCTAAAATCATCGCGGGCATCGCCTGTTCGCACGTGCCGGCGATCGGTGTTGCAATGGATAAGGGACTGACCGGCACACCCTACTGGCAACCTCTATTCAAGGGCTACGAACCCGCGCGCGACTGGTTGGCGAAGCTCAAGCCCGACGTCGCCATCGTGGTGTACAACGATCATGCCTCCGCGTTCTCGCTCGAGCTCATCCCGACGTTTCTGATCGGCGTCGCCGAGAAGTTCCCGATCGCGGACGAGGGCTTCGGACCGCGTCCGGTGCCCGCCGTGCAGGGGCACCCAGCACTCGCCTGGCATCTCGCCGAGTCGCTGATCCTCGACGAATTCGACATGACCATCGCCAACGAGATGCCGGTGGATCATGGCCTTACCGTGCCGCTCTCGGTGACCTGCGGACAGCCCGCGGCCTGGCCGTTCAAGGTGATCCCGCTGTGCGTCAATGTCGTGCAATATCCACCGCCGACCGGCGCGCGCTGCTACAAGCTGGGCCAGGCGATTCGCCGCGCGGTCGATAGTTTTCCCGAAAGCCTGCGGGTGGTGATCTATGGTACCGGCGGCATGTCGCACCAGCTCCAGGGCGAACGCGCCGGACTCATCAACCGGTCATTCGACACCGCTTTTCTCGACAACCTCACCAGGGACCCGCTGGCGCTCACGCGGATCTCGCACACCGAGTACATGCGCGAAGCGGGTTCGGAGGGCGTCGAAATGGTCATGTGGCATGTGATGCGCGGCGCCCTCGACGCGGACGCGACGGAAGTTTACCGGCATTACCACGTACCGGCGTCGAATACCGCCGCGGGGTTGATGCTTCTCGAAAACAGGAGTGCAGTATGAAGGTTTGTCTCGCCGGGCACGGCGCGTTCGGCATCAAGCATCTCGAGGCCCTGGCGAAGATCCCCGGCATCGAAGTGATCTCACTCGCGGGCTCCAATGTCGCGGCCGCCCGCGAAGTGGCGCAACAATGGAAGATTCCGCACTGGACCGCCGATCTCGCCGAGAGTCTGGCGCAGCCCGGTCTGGATGCGGTCATCTTGACGACGCCGACGCAGATGCATGCGGCTCAGGGCGAACAGTGCATGCGCGCCGGTAAGCACGTCATGATCGAGATCCCCATGGCCGATTCGGTGGCCGACTCCGAGCGCCTCGTGCGGGTGCAACAGGAGACCGGCGTCGTGGCGATGGCCGGACACACGCGCCGCTTCAATCCCAGCCATCAATGGATTCACAAGCGCATCGCCGCCGGCGAATTGAAGGTGCAGCAGATGGATGTGCAGACCTACTTCTTCCGCCGCACCAACACCAATGCTCTCGGCAAGCCGCGGAGTTGGACCGACCACCTGCTCTGGCATCACGCCTGCCATACGGTGGATTTGTTCGGTTACCAGACCGGGGAGCGCATCTCGAAGAGCTATGCCCTGCAGGGACCCAAGCATCCCACGCTCGGCATCGCCATGGACATGAGCATCGGTTTGGCGGTGCCTTCCGGTGCGCTCTGCACCCTCTCGCTGTCGTTCAATAATGACGGGCCGCTCGGCACCTTTTTCCGCTATATCTGCGACAACGGGACCTATATCGCGCGCTACGACGAACTGCTCGACGGCAAGAACAACCCTATCGATGTATCCCAAGTGGATGTCTCGATGAACGGCATCGAGTTACAGGATCGGGAGTTCTTCGCGGCGATTCGCGAGGGCCGCGAACCCAACGCCAGTGTCGCCCAAGTGCTCGGAGCGATGCAGACCTTGGGGGCGCTGGAGCGCCAACTCGACGGCTGACGGCGGGCTGCCCAGCAGCCCGTTTAGCGCATGATGCGGCCAATGCGGGGGTGGCCTTACATGGCCTCCCGTACGACGCAGGCTTCGCATCCCGGTACGGCGCCCATAAGTGAGACCGACTACAGCGGGCGCTCGAACGGCAAGCCGATGTAGTTCTCGGCCACGCTCGCCTGTGCGGCCTCGGACCCCGTGAGGTAATCCAGCTCCGCGAGTTGAATGCGATGCGCGAAGGCGTCGTCATCGAACTTGTGCATGAGGGAGGTAAACCACCACGAGAAGCGCACGGCCTTCCAAATGCGCCGCAGACAGGTCTCGGAATATTGATCGAGAAGCGCGCTGCTGCCGGTCCGATAACGTTCGCTCAGACCCTGGTATAAAACTCTGACGTCGGCCGCCGCCAGATTCAGTCCCTTGGCGCCGGTCGGCGGTACGATGTGGGCGGCGTCTCCGACCAGGAATAATTGTCCGAAACGCATGGGCTCGACCACGAAACTTCGCAGGGGAGCGATGCTCTTTTCGATGGACGGTCCGGTAATCACCGCCTCGGCCACCGCGGCCGGCAGGCGCGACCGCAATTCGTCCCAAAACCGCGCATCCGACCAGGCATCCAAACTCTCATCGCGCGCGCACTGCACGTAGTAGCGGCTGCGCGTGCGTGAACGCATGCTGCACATGGCGAAGCCGCGCGCGTGGTTCGAATAGACGATTTCATGTGTGGCCGGCGGCACATCGGCGAGTACGCCGAGCCAGCCGAACGGGTACACCCGTTCGAAGGCCTGCATCGCGTCGGCCGGAACGCTCTGGCGGCAGACCCCATGATAGCCGTCGCACCCAGCCACGTAGTCGCAGGTCAGTTCGTGGGTCCGGCCCTCATGCGTGTAACGCACGGTCGGTTGCTTACCGTCGAACCCCGACACCGCGACGTCGGAGGCCTCGAACTTGAGCTTGCCGCCGGCCGCAACCCGGGCATCCATCAGGTCTTTCGTCACCTCGGTCTGGCCGTAGACCGAGACCGAGTGGCCGGTGAACCGTTTCAGGTCGATACGAAAATTACGGTCGGCGAATCCCAACCCGAAACCGTCGTGCACCAGGCGTTCGTCCATCATCCGGCGGCCAACCCCGGCTTTGACGAGCAAATCCACGGTACCCTGTTCCAGCACGCCGGCGCGGATACGGCCTTCGACATATTCGCGCGCCTGCCGCTCCAGCACCACGCTGTCGATGCCCTGCAGGTGCAGGAGCTGTGAGAGCAGCAGCCCTGAGGGACCCGCGCCGATGATCGCCACCTGAGTACGAGACATTGTTCGCTACCCTCATGAGATGCGGGCCATAAAGTGAGGGTCAGGCTAGCAGGACCTTACGGCGGCCCTTGCACGATCAGGGTATGAGCGGGTACTTATCCGCCATCATGGTATTAAACCACCACCGATACCGGCGCCGTGAACGCGGCGAAACGCGGTGGGCGACATCCCATTGTGCTTGCGAAAGAAACGACAGAAATAGGCCGAGTCCTTGAATCCCAACTCCGTCGCCAGCGTGGCCACTGAGCCCGCGACGTAGATCAGACGACGGCGCGCCTCGAGCGCGAGTCGCTGCTGAATCACATCGAAGGCGGTGCTGCCGATCAGGCTGCGGCACAGGCGATTCAGGCTGCTCTCGGACAGCGCAAGCTGCGCCGCATAGCGCGCCACCGGCCAGTGTTGCAAATAATGCGCTTCGACCAGCAGTCTGAAGCGTCGCAATCGACTCGCATCATGACCTGCCGGCAAGCCGGTCAGCGGCAAGGCGGCCACCGCAGCGGCTAAAGTCCAGAGAGCAGCACAAGCCAGCCAGCCGCTCACCGGTGCCAGGAAGCTGTCCGGTTGTTTGAATTCCTGCAGTAGCGACGCAAAGAGTTGCTCGGCCCGTGTGGCCAAGCCGCGATCCGCGTCGCAGCGGATGATTCGGGGTATCGAAAATAGCAGGGTGATGGGGGCTTGGTGAACGGCGATCGCAAGACTCAGAAGCCGATCCAGATCCATCGTGAGCACGTAACCCTGACTGTCCGCGTGAAAGCGGAAGCCATGCACCGTGCCCGCGGGTACCACGACGACCACCGGCCCCGCCAACTCCGTGTGCGCCTCCTCCAGATCGACCACCACCGTTCCCGCCGTCACGTACACCAGCTGACACTGCCCCGTATGTCGGTGCATACCGATCTTCCACAGATACTTGCGGCTGCGCGACGGAATGTCTTCGATGTGCAGGGCATCGATTTGCCGAACTTCCGCGGACTGCTCGCCATAGAGCGAGAAGGCGGGGATCTGCCGGCGTGTCGATCGGGTGAGATTCATGCCGATAGGATACCGCCCGGCCGGAACCGTGGCATCCGGCGCCGAGGGCGCGGCAGTATTTCATAAGGATGAATAGCGCTCGAGGCGCGACCAAAGGCCCTTGGGCGGGTGACGCCCAAGCCCGGACGCTTGAGCGCCCGGGCTTGAACTATGTCAAATCAAACATCGTCAAATCAAAAAAGCGTCAGCTAGAGTCAATGGATGACGTCACGCACCAGGCTTCTGCGCCCAGACTTTGCACCACCCACCCTGGGGCACGCTGTGACCGGCGAATATATTACAGCCGCCCGTCGCATCGCCCGCCTTGCCCTGGAACTGGGCGCAGGTGCCGCATTTCTGATTGGGCTTGTGGGTCGGATTGGCACTCGCATCCACCTTCGTCGAGTCGGTCTGGAAGCCTAGGGCTTTCGCCGTCGGATCGCTCGGATCGAGTGGCGGCAAACCTGCGGCGCTCGCGGTGTTGGCCAGGAAGCCAAAGGCCGAACCCAAGGCGCCGACGGCCAATCCGCCCTTGACTAGTGCGCGGCGTGAGAATGTGTTTTGCATCGTAGAGATCCTATCGGTGAGAAGGTCATGATGATTTTCGCGCTTTTCGCTCGATCGGTTTCATAAGTAATATTAATTATTTTTTAAACAGAGCGGAATGTCATCCGGTGCGTCGCGTGGCCAGACGCAGTTTCAGATCCCAAACATGACAGCCCAACGCCACGATGAGCCAGAGGGCGACTCGCTGCCACGCTGATTCCCGCAACGCTTCGCGCAGCGCCAGCATCAACGCTGCGCCCGCACCAACGCCGACGATGAGTTCCAGCGGCCGGACGAGCGTGCGCAACTTATTGAGAACGAGAATCAATACGATTAACTCGATGGCCATGAATGCCAGCAGCAACAGCACCACGTCACCGTTGGCGAACAGCCTACCCAAGGGTCGGAAAGGGCGCGTTCATCGTGACGATCTTCCAATTCAGCACCGCCGCAAAACTCACCCACAGCAGGTAAGGAGCGAGCAACCACGCCGCGCGCCGCGCGCCGTAGCCTATGAGCACGATCAACAGCAGGATGGAAAGCCAGAGGAACGGCACCTCATAGAGAGCCCAATCCGGCCGTTCGATCCGAAAAAACAACAGGCTCCACAAGGAATTCAAGAAAGCATTGAGCGCGAAAGCGGCGATGACCATCTGCCGCCGCTCGCGCGTCGCGCGCGCTCGCCAGTAGAGAACGCCGGCCAGCGCACTCAGTGCGAAGATGAGCGTCCACGCCGGTCCGAACAGCCAATCGGGCGGCTGCCAAACCGGCTTGCGAAGCTGGTAGTACCAAGGACCTAGCTGGGTGATCAATGCGCCCAAGCCGGCCACAGCCATGGCCGACAGCGCCGCGGCAACGATCGGGCGCCAGCGCCCACGCGCCTCCATCACGCCCGGACTAGACCCAGCAGATGCGCCATGTCCTTGGCGAATATCCGCACATGCGTCAACGGCTTCGCTCGCACCAGTTTCTTGTGCATGTAAGCCTGCCAAGTCAGACGCTGCACGTCCGGATCGCGGCAAATACTGACGAAGCGCTCGCGGCGCTTGTCCGTGGAATACCAAAAGCGCTGCATGATGCCGAGCACCCAGAACACCATGCCGTGGGCCTTCATGAAATCGCGGCGCGCGGCGCAGAGCGCCCTCGCCTCGCCGGTCGCGAGGAATTGCGCCACGGCCTTGGCGGCGAACCGCCCGCCCGCCATCGCATAGTAGATACCCTCGCCGGACGCCGGTGCGACGACACCGGACGCATCTCCGGCCAGCAGAACATCGCGTCCGTTGTCCCAACGCTTCAGAGGCTTCATGGGAATCGGCGCGCCTTCGCGACGGATGGTTTCAACGCCCGCGAGATTCGCCTGCGAGCGCAGCTGCGTCACGGCACCGCGCAGCGAGAAGCCTTTGTTGGCGCTGCCAACGCCAATGCTGGCGGTTTCGCCGTGAGGAAAAACCCAGGCGTAAAAATCGGGCGACAGTTCGCCTTGGTAGTACACGTCGCAGCGCGTGGCGACATACTGGTCGCTCGCGAGCTTCGGCACTTTCACGATCTCGTGATAAGCCGCGACGTAGCGAATGCGGTCGGCTCCCGGGATACATTGTTTGGCGACGGCGGACCTGGCGCCGTCCGCGCCGATGACGGCACGAGCCCGGATTTGCAATACCTCCGACGTCGCACACCGATAGTGGACGATAGCGACCCCGTCGGCATCGCGCGTGAGCCGCTCGAAGGTGCCGTGACGCAGGTCCGCGCCCACCGCGCGCGCACGCTGCCTGAGCCAATCATCGAACGTTTCGCGATCGACCATGCCGACGAAGCCGCCCTCGATGGGCATGTCCACCGCCGTTTGGGTGGGCGAGATCATCCGCGCCGAGTTGATCTTGGCGACCAGCAATGCATCCGGAATCTCGAACTCCTCGATGCACTTCGGCGGTATGGCGCCGCCGCAGGGCTTGATGCGCCCCGCCCGATCCAGCAGGCACACCGACTTACCGAGACGCGCCAGATCCGTTGCCGCCGTTGCTCCCGATGGACCTCCGCCCACCACCACCACGTCAAACGTTTCCATAGAGTGTGTCATGCGATCACCGCCGTTGGGTTCGCCGCGGAGCGGCGTTGAGGGGTCGAAGCGACGCGCGCCGCGAATCTGGCCGCGACGCAGAAGAGGATGGCTTGCATCCCGAAGACCATTGAAAAAGCCGTCAAGGACGAACCGGACACATAGCGGATCAGATCCACCGTGCCGCTGCTGAGGATGCCGCCGAGCGCGAAAGCAACCGCCTGCGCGGCGCCCCATAAGCCCATGCGTACGCCGGCACCGCCGGAGTCGTTCCGATGCGCGAGCTCCATCATGGAGCCGATCGCGGATACGGCGAAGACGCCGTTGGCCACGCCGAGCAGTATCACCAATTCCTTGATAGCCGATGCCTTGATGGGCCATTCCGGACCCATCGCTCCCACCAAGGCGAGACTCGCAATCGCCACCGCCGATGCACAGCAGCCACCCACGGTCCAAGCCCGCAACGAACCGCAGCGCCGTTCACCGCGGCACAGAATACCGACCCCGATCATGCCGACGAACACCGTCGAATGCCACAAGCCGGAAACCTTCGCCGACTGCCCGAGCGTGTAACCGAAAACCAAGCCGAAAAAGGGCTCCAGCAATAATTCCTGCGCGCTGTAAGCCAGCATGGAGACGAACACGAACAGAGTGAACGCACGCGCTTGGCGGTCGGCCCATACGGTGCGCAAGGACGCGGCAAATGAGCCACCCGCGGCGGCAGCAGACCCCACGGCGGCGTCACCCAAGGTGCGACCCGGGGTGGTCTTCTCGACGTTCCAGACCGCAAGCACCGCCACCGCGAAGGCAATCAGCGCGGCGCCGGCCACCACGGCGATCAATCGCTGTGGCGAAAACGGATCGAGGAAATGGCCGACGGTGGCCGACGTCACGGCGAAGCCGGCAATCATCAACACCCACATGATGGAAGCGGCTGCCGCGCGCCGCCGCTCGTGCACCTGTTTCGCCAGCAGCACGAGCAGCGAGGTTCCGGCGGCACCCACACCTAGACCCACGAAGGTATAACCGATGATGGCAAGCGCCACCGCGGCGCCGAGATTGTGCCGCATCAGCACCGTCGCGAGCGCGCACAGGACCCCACCGACGGCGAGTACCGCCATACCGCCCACGATCCAGGGCGTGCGCCGCCCGCCCATATCGGAGCCGTAACCAAAACGGGGACGGATCATCTGCACGAGGTAGTGCAAGGCCACCAGCACCGCCGGCAGCATCGCCGGCAGGGCATACTCGACCACCATCACCCGGTTCAAGGTGGACGTGACCAGCACCACCACCGAACCCAGCGCGGCCTGCACCAACCCCAGACGCAAGATCTCGAACCAGCGCAGCGACATCAGGCAAGTCCTTTGAGCGCGAAGGCGCTGACCAGCATGCCGCTGACGTACAAGGTAACCCCGCTGCCGTTGTACCAGGGAGCTCGGGCACGCGGGTCGGTGAGCAGCCGACGCATCAACAAGAGCTGGACTCCCAGTAATACGCCGACGGCGATGGACTGATACTTGCACCCCCATGCACAGAGCAGGGCCACGACGACGAATTGCGGCAACGCCATCGCCACGCATGCCACCTCGGCCGCATGCTCCGCGCCCAGCAGCACCGGCAAGGATCGCAACCCCCAGCGCTTGTCGCCTTCGATGGATTTGAAATCGTTCAATGTCATGATGCCGTGGGCACCGAGACTGTAGAGGGTCGCGAGCGCCAGGGTACGGCCGGGCGGCGTCACGCCACCCAGCATCACGGCCGCGCCGGTGACCCAAGCAAAGCCTTCGTAGCTGACCGCACAGGCCAAATTGCCCCACCAGCCGTTCTGCTTCAGGCGGATCGGTGGCGCGCTGTATATCCAGGCGAGAATCAAACCGGCGACGGCCGCGCCCAATACCCAGGCCCCGAGCGCCGCGGCCCAGAGCAGCGACAGCGCACTCCAGACGATGGCGACGACGAGCCCCCATTGACCCGGCATGCGACCGGACGGTATGGGTCGATTGGGTTCGTTGACCGCATCGACATGCCGGTCGAACCAATCGTTGACGGCCTGGCTGGCAGCGCACAACAGCGGTCCGCACAGCACCACACCCATGACGATGACCAGCCAGTGCCCGCTCCACGGCACACCCGATGACACCGCACCACACGCGAACGCCCACATGGGCGGGAACCAGGTGATCGGCTTCAGCAGTTCCAGCACCACCGCGGGCGCGGGAATATCAGAACGAACAGCAGTGACGGCGGATCGGGACATGGGTTATGAACGCCTTTGGCTCGAGCCCTAACCGGATTGCTCGCTCATCGCCGAAGCGAGTTCGCCCAAGCCGTAGCGCCGCAGCTTTGCATACAGACTCTGGCGGCTCAGGCCGAGGATTTCCGCCGCCGACGCCCGATTGTCGCCGGTGATCTCCAACGCCGCCTCGATGCAGAGTTTCTCGATCATATCGGTGGACTCGCGCACGAGGTCCTTGAGCGGCACGCGTCCCACCAATTCGGTGAGCTGCTCCACGGAGCGCGGTTTGTCGCGGCTCACCTGACGGTCGAAGATCACCCGTTGGCCCACATCGCGGATGGTGAAACCGAAACACGGTTCCTCGCCGTCGACCACCGATACCGCGCAGATCTCGACATCGCTGGTCGACCCATATTCACCACGCAGCTGAGTGGCGAAGAGCCGCAGCGCGCCGTGTTCGCGCAGCTGCGCCGTGAGCAGATTGAAATCGACACCGGGTCGACCCAACCAGCGCTCGAGAGGCTCGTTGCGCGCTTGCTCCTCGGTCGCGAGTTGCACCAGATCCAGGAACGCGCGATTCGCGAACGAGATGCGCCCGTCCAAGGTGGTGACCACGAATCCTTCCGGGGCGCTGGCAACGATCTCCAATACTTTGGAGTGCTGTGTCGGCGCCAGCAAACTGCGTTCGGCATTCGCGGCGCTCAGGCGGATCAAGAAAAAAGAAGATCGCTCCTCGCGGAACAGGGACGCCGACACGGTGAATTCACGAGTCCCGTCCGCCGAATTGGCGGTCACCTCATTGGTGCGGCCGGTGGCGCGCACCGCACCTAATAGACCCTGCAGAGACTGCGTGCTGGATTCGTCGAAACCCTCGGGGAATAGATGGCCGACCAGGCGCATCGCGCCCTCGCCCAAGAGCTTGCCCGCCGCCGGGTTGGCCTCGAGCACTTTCCGAGTGGTGGCATCCACGATCAATACGGCCTCCGACGCCACTTGGAACAACAACCGGTGCCGCGCCTCGGCTTGACGCAGCTTGAGATATTCTCGCTCCATCGATTGTTGCGCGCTGATGAGCTGCTGCTGCAGGTTGGCCATGGGCTGCATGCTGCGGCCGAACGCAACCACCCGACCATCGCCGCCTATCTGGACCGCGGCATACATCACCGGGAGACTCTGTCCACCGCTGGCCAGATGATTCACCGTGCGCCATCGTGGCATCCCGGTAGCCGCCGAGTCCCGCAACAGAGCCTCCACCTTAGGCCGGCTATCGACGCTCACCGTATCCGCCCAGGGTTGGCCGATCCACTTGTCGGCGATGGAATCGGACAGCGCTTCGCTGCCGAAGGACACGTCCCTGATCACACCCTGACGAGCATCGGAAACGACCAGTGCGATATCGGCCGCCGCGGTGATGAGTCTGCTGGCTGTCTCGCCGTCGAGATCGTTCAACCATCTGGCTGCACTCGTGAACTGCTTCACGTGGCATCGTCCGAACGAACGTCCATTAAAATCCTTGTTCGCCCATGGTAAAGAATTTCCATCGTACAGTACGCATTCAGCAGTGCGCCGCTTGCTGGGAGTTGCACATATGCTCTGCCCGCAGCACGGCCATGGGACCGTCGATCGCCGTCCCATCGGCACCCAACAGCATCGCCAACTCCGGCCTGGCAACCAATATGGGCCCGCCAACCAGAATGCCGACGCAGCGGTTCAGGGACGCTTGACGGATGGCGCGGATGATTGCGGCCACGTCATCGACCCGCGCTTCACTGCCCAGGGACAATCCTACGACCGCGAACCGATGCTGCCGCACCACGTCCAGCAGTTCGGTGCTACTGGAAGGATGTTCATGCCATACCTCCCAGCCGGCCTTGCGCAAGAATTGGGCTACCAAGGTGATACCAAAAGTATGTTGGTCACCCGGCACCGGCGCCAGCAAGACATTACGCTCGACTCGCGATTCGACGCCGTCGGGTCGGAATTCGGGGCTGAGTTCGCGCAGCAATTGATGCAACCGGCACAGCCCGACGGTCACCTGCATGAAGTCGCACTCGTCTTCCTCCCATAACAACCCCAACTCGCGCGCCGCCGGCGCCAGCAGACCTAGGCAAACGGCTTCTAGAGTGGCTCCCCGCTGGCGCACGGTCTCCACATAAGCCGACGCCACCGCGACATCGTGAGCGAGCAACACCCGCACGAGCTCGCGGACATCGGCGTCGTCGGGCGCCTTTCCCGCCTGTTTGGCGGCCGTCTGGTCGACGACGGGCGAATGCCGCCGTGCCATCACCAAGCGCGGGACGATCTCGCCCTCGATGGTGCGCACCAATCGCGCCATGCGCTCCTCTGATTCAATCGCCTGCGCCATCGAGTTCTTCTCTCTAGTTGTTCTCATAGGGCCTCCCTCGGGACCATCTCAACTTCAGATCCGATTGTCAAGTTTGCTTTACGTATAGTTTAGTTGACAGATGGGATGTAAGGGCGTTAGGGTTCTATCACGATGCCGCTGTACACCCCTGAGGAGAGAATCCGCCGCGACCAGTCTCCGTGGACCTTGGTCCAGGGGATTCTGGCGCCGATACAGTTTTTGGTGTTCATAGTCAGCGCGGCTCTGGTCGTGCGATTCCTGATGACGGGCGACGGACTGACGGCGGCGACGGTTTCCGTAGTCATCAAAACTCTCGTTCTTTATACGATCATGATAACCGGCTGTATCTGGGAGCGGGACGTATTCGGCCGTTACCTGTTCGCGCCGGCATTCTTCTGGGAAGACTTCGTGAGCATGTTCGTGCTCGCGCTGCACACCGCGTACTTAGGCACCTTGTGGTTCGGCGGGGTGCACGCGCGTTATCAAATGTATATTGCGTTACTCGCCTACTCCACGTACTTGCTGAACGCGGCCCAGTTCATCGTCAAGCTTCGCAAGGCGCGCCTGGAAGGCCAGTCGCCGGCTAAGGTCCCTCTGGATCAGGCCGCCGTGGCCCTGTCCGTGGTTTACTCGGATTGTGCGGATAGGCCGCGGCACGCCACGGCCTCGGGCGTGGCCCTATGAGCACCACGGCGGGGAATACCACCGGGGCAAACGTACGCATTTCCCAAGAACGCGGTCAGCGAGAGGTATTTTGCGGACTGACCGGCATCATCTGGTTGCACCGCAAGATTCAAGATGCGTTTTTCCTGGTGGTCGGCTCGCGCACCTGCGCCCATCTGATTCAATCGGCGGCAGGAGTGATGATATTCGCCGAGCCGCGTTTCGCGACCGCCATCATCGATGAGCGCGATTTGGCGGGTCTCGCCGACGCCAATGAGGAACTGGATCGCGTGGTGAGCCAGCTGCTGGCGCGCCGCCCGGATATCAAATTGCTGTTTCTGGTCGGCTCCTGCCCCTCGGAGGTCATCAAGCTCGACCTGTCGCGAGCGGCGCTGCGCCTGTCGGGTCGGTTTTCACCGCAGGTGCGGGTGTTGAATTATTCCGGCAGCGGTATCGAGACCACCTTCACGCAGGGCGAGGATGCCTGTTTGGCGTCGCTGGTCCCGAGTCTGCCGTCGACGCCGAGCGCCGCCGCGCCGAATCTGCTGATCGTCGGTTCGCTGGCCGACGTCGTCGAAGACCAGATGCGTGTTCTGCTGAACGACATGGGCGTGAGCGATGTGGACTTCTTTCCACCGCGCCGCTCCACCCTGCTGCCGCAGGTCGGACCCAATACGAAATTCCTGCTGGCTCAGCCCTTTCTGGCCGATACGGCGCGTGCACTCGAAGAACGCGGTGCCCGGCATATTCCGGCGCCGTTTCCGTTGGGTGCCGATGGCACGCTGGCATGGCTCAAGTCCGCAGCCGATGAATGGCGGGTCGCTGACAGCCGCTTCCGCGCCGCGACGCAACCGGCCTATGAGCGTGCGCAGCGCACGTTGGGACGTTACCGGGAGCAATTGGCCGGCAAACGAGTGTTTTTCTTTCCGGACTCGCAGCTGGAAATTCCTCTGGCGAGATTCCTGGTGCGCGAAATGTGCATGGAATTGATCGAAGTGGGCACCCCATTCATACACCGCGCGCATCTCGCCGCCGAACTTGCCAACCTACCGGAGGGCACCTCCGTGGTCGAAGGCCAGCATGTGGAGAACCAGCTCGACCGCTGCCTGGCCGCGAAGCCCGACCTCGTGGTCTGCGGGCTCGGCTTGGCGAACCCCTTGGAGGCGCGCGGCCTCACCACCAAGTGGTCCATCGAATTGGTGTTCACACCCATACAGGGATTCAACCAAGCGGCCGATCTTGCGGAACTGTTCGCCAGGCCTCTCGTACGCCGTACGCGGCTGGTGGCTTAAGTCATGCAGCTCACCGTCTGGACATACGAAGGTCCGCCACATGTGGGCGCCATGCGGATCGCGACGGCGATGAAGGGCGTGCACTACGTGCTGCACGCGCCACAGGGCGACACGTACGCCGACTTACTGTTCACCATGATCGAGCGCCTGCCGCGGCGCCCGCCGGTGACCTACACCACGTTTCAGGCGCGCGACTTGGGTGGCGATACGGCCGGACTGTTTCAACGCGCCGCGGCGGAGGCCTTCGAACGCTTCGCGCCGCAGGCCATGCTGGTCGGCGCCTCTTGCACCGCCGAACTCATTCAAGATGACCCGGGCGGTCTGGCGCGCGCCTTGAAACTCCCCATCCCGGTGGTGGCTCTGGAGCTGCCGTCCTATCAGAAAAAAGAAAACTGGGGCGCCGCCGAGACGTTCTACCAGTTGGTTCGCACGCTGTGCGCGGGCGATGCGCCGCCGCCGGGTTTCAAGCGGCCCGCACGCGAGCCCGGTACTCGCGCCAGCTGCAATGTTCTAGGGCCCTCGGCGCTCGGCTTCCGTCATCGCGACGACGTCCGTGCCATCAGTGAAATCCTCGGGCAACTCGGCGTGGACATCAACGTTCTGGCGCCCTTGGACGCCACGCCGGCCGACCTCGCCCGCCTCGGCGAAGCGGACTTCAACATCGTCCTGTACCCCGAAATCGCCTTTCAAGCAGCGCAATGGCTGGCCCGCACCTTCGATCAACCGCAAGTCAAAGCGATTCCGATCGGTCTCGGCGCGACGCGTGAATTCATTCGCGAAGTCGCGGCATTGGCGGGCGTGGATCCGGCTCTCGCTCTGGACGACGCGTCCTCGCATGCCGGTTGGTACTCGCGCTCGGTGGATTCCACCTACCTCACCGGCAAGCGGGTGTTCGTATTCGGCGACGCGACCCACGCGGTGGCGGCCGCACGAATTGCATCCGAGGAGCTCGGCTTCACCGTGGTGGGGCTCGGGACCTACAGCCGCGAGTTCGCGCGCGAAGTGCGCGAGGCAGCCAAGAAATACGGCGTGGAACCCTTGATCACCGACGACTACCTCGCCGTGGAGGCGCAAGTAGCCGAGCTGCAACCCGAACTCGTGTTGGGAACACAGATGGAACGGCATATCGCGAAACGCTTAGGGGTCCCGTGTGCGGTGATCTCAGCGCCGGTTCATGTGCAGGATTTCCCGGCACGCTACTCGCCGCAGATGGGTTTCGAGGGCGCGAACGTCATCTTCGACACCTGGGTACATCCCTTGATGATGGGCCTGGAGGAGCATTTGCTGACCATGTTCCGCGGAGATTTCGAATTCCACGATGCCGCCCAGGCCTCGCACTTGGGGCATGCCGCGGTTACCCCGGCGCCAGTGCCGGCGGCGCCCTCCCCGGCGTCGGCAGCGGCCGGCACCGGCGCGGCGACTTGGGCCCCAGATGCGGAAAAAGAATTGGGAAAGATTCCGTTTTTCGTGCGTGGCAAGGCACGACGCAATACCGAACGTTTTGCCGCCGATCGATCCGTCGAATTGATTACCGTGGAGACTCTGTACGATGCCAAAGCGCACTATAGCCGCTGATAGCACGCCGATCCGCTTCGTCATCGTGACCATGGACAGTCACCTGACCAGTGCGACCGCGCGGGCCGCGCAACGGCTTGCCAAGGAGTTTCCCGGGCTATCGCTCACCATTCACGCGGCGGACGAATGGGGCAGCGAACCCACGGCACTCGAGCGCTGCCGTGACGACATCGTTCGCGGCGACATCGTGGTCGCCACGATGTTGTTCATGGAGGATCACTTCCGTCCCGTGCTCGAGGCGCTCGCCGAACGCCGCGACGGCTGCGACGCCATGCTGTGCGCGATGTCGGCGGCCGAAGTCGTGCGCTTGACTCGTCTCGGCAAGTTCAGCATGGACGGCTCGCAGAGCGGCCCCATGTCGCTACTGAAGCGCCTGCGCGGCAACAAGCAGAAAACGGCGACGGGCGGCGAGAAGCAAATGAAAATGCTGCGCCGTATCCCGCAAATGCTGCGCTTCATTCCGGGCACCGCCCAGGACGTGCGCGCCTATTTCCTGTCGTTGCAATACTGGCTGGCCGGCTCCGAAGACAATATCTGCAACATGGTGCGCTATCTCATCCGCCGCTATGCGGCGGGGGCGCGCGCCAGCCTGCAATCGTCCGCGGCGAAGGTCGCGCCGCCGGTCGCCTATCCGGAGGTGGGTGTCTATCACCCGCGACTGCCGGGCCGCTACAGCGAGCGCGTCGAGGACGTGCCTTTCTCGCCGGGTCCCAAGGGAACCGTCGGCGTGCTGATGTTGCGATCCTATCTGCTATCCGGAAATGCGGCCCACTATGATGGCGTGATCGCGGCGCTGGAGTCGCGCGGTCTGCGCGTGATCCCCGCCTTTGCCTCGGGGCTGGACGCGCGCCCCGCAATCGACCGCTTCTTCGTCGAGAACGGCATCGCGACAATCGACGCGATGGTGTCGCTGACGGGCTTCTCCTTGGTCGGCGGCCCCGCTTACAACGACTCCAAGGCAGCGGAGGATGTGCTGGCCACTTTGGATGTGCCGTACGTCGCGGCGCACCCGCTGGAGTTTCAAACGCTGGATCAGTGGGGATCCTCGGAGCGCGGGCTGCTGCCGGTGGAGAGCACCATCATGGTGGCGATTCCGGAACTCGACGGCGCGACCGGACCGATGGTGTACGGCGGCCGTCCGGGCGGCGCCGGTGTCACCTGCGCCGGCTGCGAACACGCCTGCACGTTCAAAGCCACCGACTCGGCCGCGGACATGCAGTCCTGCCCGGAGCGCGCCCTGATGCTGGCGGCGCGCGTCGGCAAGCTCATCGCCATGCGCCGCGCCTCGCGCGCCGAGCGCAAGGTGGGCATCGTGCTGTTCAATTTTCCGCCCAACGCCGGCAATACGGGCACGGCAGCCTATCTGTCGGTGTTCGAGTCCCTCTACCGAACGTTGGAGTCGATGAAGACCACGGGCTACCGTGTCGACTTACCCGCGAATGTCGATGATTTGCGGGAGAAGATCATCCACGGCAACGCTGCCCAGTATGGCGCGCTTGCCAATGTGCACAAGCGCATCAGCGCCAACGATCATGTGCGGCGCGAGCGCTATCTGAAGGAAATCGAATCCCAGTGGGGTCCCGCTCCCGGCAAACAGCAGAGCGATGGCGCCTCGATTCACGTGCTCGGCGAGCGCTTCGGCAATGTCTTCGTGGGCGTGCAACCCGCGTTCGGCTTCGAGGGCGATCCGATGCGCTTGCTGTTCGAAAAGGGTTTCGCACCGACCCATGCATTTTCCGCCTTCTACCGGTTTCTGCGTGAGGACTTCGGAGCGCATGCGGTACTACACTTCGGCACCCACGGTGCGCTCGAGTTCATGCCGGGCAAGCAATCCGGCATGTCGGGTACCTGTTGGCCGGACCGTCTGATCGCCGACATGCCGAACCTGTATCTGTACGCATCGAACAACCCTTCCGAGGGCACCATCGCCAAACGCAGAATCGGCGCCACGCTCATTAGCTACCTCACGCCCCCCGTGACCAATGCCGGTCTGTATCGGGGTCTGCTGGACCTCAAGGAATCGCTCGAGAGCTGGCGCGCGCAGATGGGCGCCGACACTGAGCAACGCACCGTGCTCGCGGGGATCATTCAGTCACAGGCGGCAGCGCTCGATCTGGCGACGATGGAACCATCCTGGTCCATGGCGGTGGCCGATGACGCGGTGGCCGCGCTGGGTCGTAAGATTCTCGAGCTCGAATACACGCTGATACCCCACGGCCTGCACGTGGTCGGCCGCGCCTCGTCCGCGGCGGAACGTTTCGATTTCCTCAAGGCCATGGCCGAGTCGGCCCCTGGCGCGACGTTCGAGGCGACACGATTGGGCAACGCATTGCGGGCCCTGATCGACGGCGCGACCCCGGAGGCGGCGCTTGCCGAGGCCGGAATCGAGGGCGGCGATGCCAATCTGGCGCAGTTCCGCGAGTTGGAGCGCAGTAACCGGCTGCTCAGCGAGAACGGTGAAGTGGATGCGGTGCTACGTGCGCTGGACGGCAAGTTCCTGCGCCCGGCACCCGGCGGCGACGTCGTGCGCACGCCCACCGTGTTGCCCACCGGCCGCAACTTGCATGGCTTCGACCCGTTCCGCATCCCCAGCGCCTTCGCCGTACGTGACGGTGCCTTGCAAGCCATGAAGCTCATCGAGCGACACATGGCGGACGGTAATCCGTTTCCGGAGTCGGTCGCGTTGGTCCTGTGGGGCACCGATAATTTGAAAACCGAGGGCGGCCCCATCGCCCAGGCTCTGGCCCTCATGGGAGCGGCCCCGCGTTTCGATTCGTACGGCCGCATCGCCGGTGCGACGTTGATACCCCTGGCCGAACTCGGCCGCCCGCGGGTCGATGTCATGGTGACCTTATCCGGCATCTTCCGCGATCTGTTGCCACTTCAGATCAAGCTGCTGGCCGAGGCGTCGTTCCTGGCGGCCTCGGCCGACGAGCCGCTGGACCAGAATTTCATCCGCCAACATGCGCTGCACTACCAGCACGAGCACGGCTGCGACCTGGAAACCGCGTCGCTGCGGGTCTACGGCAACGCCGAGAGCACCTACGGCTCGAATGTCAATCACCTGGTCGAGAACAGCCGCTGGGATCAGGAAGACGAGCTGGCCGAGACCTATACCCGACGCAAGAGCTTCGCCTATGGACGCTCCGGGTCGCCGGTGCAGCAAACCGCCCTACTCAATAGCGTGCTCGCCGATGTGCAACTGACCTATCAGAATCTCGATTCGGTGGAGCTTGGCGTCACCACGGTGGACACCTACTTCGATACGCTCGGCGGCATCAACAGTGCGGTGCGTCGCGCCAAGGGCGGCGTCGCGGCGCCGGTGTACATCACCGATCAGACCACGGGCAGCGGCACCGTGCGCACCTTGTCCGAACAAGTGGCGCTCGAAACCCGCACACGCACCTTGAATCCAAAATGGTACGAGGGGATGCTCGAGCACGGCTACGAGGGCGTCCGGCAGATCGAGGTGCATGTCACGAACACCATGGGATGGTCCGCCACCACCGGTGAAGTGCAGCCCTGGGTGTACCAACAAATCACGCAGACCTTCATCTTGGACCCGCAGATGCGCGCGCGTCTGGCGAAACTGAATCCGACGGCGTCCGCGAAGGTCGCCAACCGATTACTGGAAGCCTCGGACCGCAAGTACTGGCAGCCGGATGCAGAGATGTTGGCGGCGCTGCGCTCCGCCGGCGAGGAGCTCGAGGATCGATTGGAAGGTATTTACGAAGGGGTAGCAGCATGAACATCGCCAGCGTTCCGGTATCGGCGCTCAAACATCGAACCATACGGCCTGCCGACGGCGAGGGCAGCGTCCAAGTACCGCTCGATCCCAACCTCAAGATCGGCAATGCCAAGGTATTCGCGGTGTACGGCAAGGGAGGGATCGGCAAGAGTACGACATCGTCGAATCTCTCCGTGGCGTTCTCCAAACTCGGCAAGCGAGTGCTGCAAATCGGCTGCGATCCGAAACACGATTCCACGTTTACGCTGACCAAGCGCCTGGTGCCGACGGTCATCGACGTGCTGGAGTCGGTGAATTTTCATTCCGAAGAACTGCGTATCGAGGACTTCGCCTTCGAGGGTTACAACGGCGTGATGTGCGTCGAAGCCGGTGGTCCACCCGCGGGTACGGGCTGTGGCGGCTACGTGGTGGGACAGACGGTCAAGCTGTTGAAGGAACATCATCTGCTCGAAGACACCGATGTGGTGATCTTCGATGTACTCGGCGACGTGGTATGCGGCGGCTTCGCGGCACCGCTGCAGCATGCGGATCGTGCCTTGATCGTGACCGCGAACGACTTCGACTCGATTTTCGCGATGAACCGTATAGTCGCCGCCATCCAGGCCAAGTCCAAGAACTATGCGGTGCGCTTAGGGGGCGTAATAGCGAATCGCAGCGCCGGCACCGACCAGATCGACAAGTTCAACGACCGCGTGGGGCTCAAAACCATGGCGCGTTTCCCGGACTTGGATGTGATCAGGCGCAGCCGACTCAAGAAGGCGACGTTATTCGAGATGGACGAATCGCCGGAACTCGATGCCGTCAAGACCGAGTACCTGCGGCTCGCGCAGGCGCTCTGGGACGGCACCGACCCACTGATTGCCGAATCGATGAAAGACCGCGATATCTTCGACTTACTGGGATTCGACTAATGACCACCATCGATTATCGAGAGCGGCGCGGGCAGCTACAGACGTATTTCGATCGGACCGCGGTGGATGCTTGGGCACGACTGACGTCCACCGCTCCGGTCAGCAAGATCCGTGCGACCGTGCGCGCGGGACGCGACGACATGCGCGCCACGTTGCTGAGTTATTTGCCATCCGAGCTCAGCGGCAAGACCCTGCTGGATGCAGGCTGCGGCACCGGTGCGCTCAGCGTCGAGGCCGCGAAGCGCGGCGCGGCCGTCACCGCCATCGATTTGTCGCCAACCTTGGTCAAGCTCGGCGGCGAGCGACTGCCGGCCAGACTCGGCGGCGGCAGCATCGACTTTCGGGTCGGCGACATGTTCGATCCCGCGCTGGGCAAATTCAGCCACGTCGTCGCCATGGACTCGCTGATTCACTACGCGGCGCGCGACGTGGTGCGAGTGCTCGCCGGATTCGCAGCCCGTACCGAACATTCCATCCTGTTCACGTTCGCGCCCCAGACGCCGATGTTGGCGGTGATGTGGACCGTCGGACGCCTCTTCCCGCGCGGCGATCGCGCGCCGGCCATCGAGCCGATCGCGGAGCGTTCGCTGCGCCGGTATCTCGCGGAGGAACCGGAATTGCGCGGCTGGCGCGTGGGCCGCACCCGCCTCGTCACCAGCGGCTTCTATAAGTCGCAAGCCATGGAGCTCATCAAACTATGATTCGCATCGGCGATAAATTGGTGCAGCGTTGGATGAAGATCGGCAACGAATTCCTGCCGTTCGCGGATGCCGCGAGCGCGGAGCTGCCCATGGGGCGGCTACTCCGGCTGTCGCTCTTCCAGGTGTCGGTGGGCGTCGCGATGGTGTTGATGATCGGCACCTTGAATCGTGTGCTCATCGTCGAGTTGGGCGTGCCAGCTTGGCTGGTATCCCTCATGGTGGGACTGCCGCTGGTGTTCGCCCCCTTTCGCGCGTTCATCGGCTTTCGCTCGGACAATCACGTCTCCGCCTTAGGCTGGCGCCGCGTTCCGTATATCTGGATGGGCACTCTGTTGCAATTCGGCGGGCTCGCCATCATGCCGTTCGCGCTGCTGATTCTGTCGGGTGACACCCATGGTCCGATCTGGATCGGTCAGTTCGCCTCGGCATTCGCCTTTCTGCTGGTCGGCGCGGGTCTGCAGACGACGCAGACCGCGGGACTGGCGCTCGCCACGGATCTCGCGACCGAGGAGACGCGACCGAGCGTCGTTGCCCTGATGTACGTGATGTTGCTGGTCGGAATGGTCGGCGCCGGGTTGGCATTTGGCCGGCTGCTGGCGAACTTCACGGAGATTCGCTTGATTCAGGTGGTTCAGAGATCGGCGGTGCTGACCATGCTGCTGAACATGACCGCGTTGTGGAAACAGGAAGCGCGCGGTACCGTGCGGGTCGCCATCGAAAAATCCACCGCCAAGTTCATCGATTCCTGGCGCGAATTCATCAAGCATAAACGCGCGATCCGCTTTCTCGTGACGGTCGCCCTCGGCACGGCCGCGTTCAACATGCAGGACATCGTGCTCGAGCCGTACGGCGGCGAAGTGTTGCATCTGCCCGTGGGTGCGACCACGGCGCTGACCGCCATGCTCGCCGGCGGTATGCTCGCGGCGTTCTCACTCGCGGCTCGATTCCTGGTGCATGGGGGGGACCCTTACCGCGTCGCCGCCTATGGTGCGGTGCTCGGCCTGTTCGCCTTCGCTCTGGTCATCTTCGCGGCGCCCATGGCGTCCCCCATGATGTTCCGCATTGGTGTACTGGCGATCGGCTTTGGCGGTGGATTCTTTTCGGTCGGCACCCTCGCCGGCGCCATGGCTCGGGAGCGCAACGGCGAGACCGGATTGGCGCTGGGTGCCTGGGGCGCCGTACAAGCGACCAGCGCTGGGCTGGCGATTGCGCTCGGTGGCGCGGTGCGCGACGGCATCACCAGTCTTGCGGTACACGGCTCCTTAGGTCCCGTGTTGACCGGCGCATCCACCGGGTATGGCGCCGTCTATCAGATTGAAATCATTTTGCTGTTCGCCACCCTCGTGGCGATCGGACCGTTGGTACGTTCGGGGGTCAGCACCCCGACGGTCGAATCGCGAGATTACAAGTTGGCTGAGTTTCCCAATTGAGCACTTTTCTAAAGGGGATTGAGTGATGAACAGGGGCGCTATTACAGATTACATCGATGTTGCGCAGATCGTTCTCTACGCTTTTTGGATTTTCTTCGCGGGACTCATCGTCTACCTGCGTCGCGAAGACAAGCGCGAGGGCTATCCGCTGGAATCGGATCGCTCGGGACGCGTAACGGTGCAAGGGCTGCCGAGCATACCCAAGCCGAAAACCTTCAAGCTCGCCGATGGCAGCGTGGTGCATGCACCCAGCGGCAAGCGGGATGCGCGCCCGATCATGGCGGCGCCCTCGGGACCCTATCCGGGCGCGCCGCTGGAACCCACGGGCAATCCCATGCTGGACGGTGTCGGTCCGGCCGCGTACGCGGAGCGCGCCACCCATCCCGACTACACCATCGATGGCCTGCCAATGATCGTGCCGTCACGATTGGCTCCTGGCTACGGAGTTTCTCCCAAGGACCCGAACCCAGTGGGGATGGAAGTGTATGGCGCGGATCGGGTGCTGGGCGGTGTGGTCACCGACATCTGGGTGGATCGGGCGGAACCCCAAATCCGCTATATCGAACTGAAAACCGCCGGCGGGCGGCAGGCATTGCTACCCTTCACCTTCGCAAAATTCGACGCGGGCCGGCGCCGTGTCAACGTGCGGTCCATTCTGGGTTCGCAATTCGCGACTGTGCCGACCATTGCCAACCCCGACCAGATCACGCGGCGTGAAGAGGATCAGATCCAAGCCTATTATGCCGGCGGCACGCTGTATGCGACACCGGCGCGGGCGGAGCCACTGCTATGAGCCACGACGACTTCGATTTTGAACCGGTGAGAGGATTGCCGGCGGAATTGCCCGAAGGCGAACGGTTGCTGTGGCAGGGAGTCCCGGAGTGGAAGTCGCTGGCACTGCGCGCTTACCATGTGCGAAAGGTGGCGGCGTACTTCGCGCTGCTAGTGGTCTGGCGCCTGGGCGTCGGTCTATACAAGGGTGATGCCATGGCGGACATTCGCATCTCCTGTCTGTTGCTGGTGACCTCCGGCGTCATCGCCATGGCCGTGCTGTCCGTGCTTGCTTACCTGAATGCGCGCTCCACGGTGTATAGCATCACCTCGCGGCGCGTGATTCTGCGTCATGGGGTTGCGGTACCGTTGACCATGAACATTCCATTCAAACTCATCGACTCGGCTGATCTGAAACCATTCGGCGACGCGACCGGCGATATCGCCATCGGCCTCCCCCTCGGGGAACGCGTGGGGTACCTCATCACCTGGCCCCACTTGCGGCCCGGCAAGATCACGCGCCCCCAGCCGAGCTTTCGCTGCTTGAAGGACGGACTGCAAGCCGCGCAAATCTTGAGTGCCGCATTGGCGGCGGATTCCGGCACTCAAGCAGTTCGGCTGGAAACACCTGCAGGCAGCCAGCGGCCGCGCCTCGTCGAACCCCAATCCGTCGGTGCGCCGTCCGCGGCTACGGCTTGAATCTCGCCATCCTCCATTTGCCAGGCTAAAGAGTGACCATCATGAACGCCGCGACCAGTGCAACGAAACTCGACGCAGAACAGAAACTTCCCCGGGGTGCGGTGTGGGGCGCGGGCTTCCTCGTGATCTCCTCGCTGCTGCTGGTCGGGATCGCGCGGCTCACGGGTTACACCCCGGCACAACCACCGGTCAGCACCGTCGTCGAAAGCTACGATCTTCGATTCGAAGACCGTCCTGATGGCGCCGTTCTGATCTACGATGCGGCCGAGAACCGACTGACCGACACCTTGGAGCCCGGTACCAACGGCTTCGTTCGCGGCGTGCTGCGCGGCTTGGTGCGCGAGCGGCGGGCCGATAAAATCGGTCCGCAACCCCCCTTCCGTCTAACGCGCTGGGCGAACGGGCGATTGTCGCTGGACGACCCGTCAACTGGACGTCACGTCGACTTGGAAGTATTTGGGCCTACCAATGCAGGGGCATTCGCGGATATATTGATCGCCAGCGGTCATCATGAGGACAAGCCATGAACGACGACGTGAGCGGCGTAGCCCTGATCGGTCCGGAAGCGGCCGGCCTAGGTGTGGCCGGCACGGGCGGTATCGCCATCGACTCCGCTGGCGCGGCCACCGCCAAGGCGGAGGCAAACACGCTCTTGAGCCCACGCTTCTATAAGACCGACTACGCGGCCCTGGAACGCCTCGACGTCACCCCCGTGCGCGGCGAGTGGGACAAGATGATGGCCGACTTCAAACTCGATATCAACGGCGATCATTTTCAGCGCAATGCGCAATTCGACGCCGAAGTGAAACAGCTTCCCGCCGACCTACACCAGGAGTTTCTGGACTTTTTGATAAGCTCGGTCACGGCCGAGTTTTCCGGCTGCGTGCTCTACAGCGAGATCAAGAAGCGGGTCAAGAATCCGGATATGCGGGACTTGATGGCATTCATGGCGCGTGACGAGGCCCGGCACGCGGGATTCATCAATCAGGCGTTGAAGGACTTCGGGGTGGGTGTCGATCTCGGTTTCTTGAGACGCGACAAGAAGTACACCCATTTCCGACCCAAGTTCATTTATTACGCCACCTACCTGTCCGAGAAGATCGGCTACGCACGCTACATCACCATCTACCGCCATCTGGAAAAGCACCCGGAGCGGCGCTTCCACCCGATATTTCGCTGGTTCGAGCGCTGGTGCAACGACGAGTTTCGGCATGGGGAGGCGTTTGCCCTGATCATGCGCTCCAATCCGCATCTGCTGCGCGGCCACAACAAGCTGTGGATCCGGTTCTTCTTGCTCGCCGTCTTCGCGACCATGTACGTGCGCGACCACGATCGGCCACTGATGCACGCGGCATTCGCTATGGATCCGACCGACTACGACTTCAAGGTGTTTCGCATCACCACCGAGATATCCAAACAGGTGTTTCCGCTGTCCCTCGATCTCGACAATCCCAAATTTCGCGAGGGCCTCGAGCGCTTGCGCCGCATCGCGGTGGCAACCGCGGCGGCCAAGGCGCGTGGCGGTGTGACCGGCGCGATGCAGCGCATCGGATTGGCCGCCGCCGCCGCCGCGACATTCGCCCGGCTGTACGTGCTGCCGGTGCAGCACCACGCGCTGCCGGAAAATGTATGCATGGCGCCGGCCTGGTAACGCGACTGAACGTAAGAGCCCACCTCCAATGAGCGAGTTTGCGGTGCCGGCCGGGTATGCAGTGCTGGTGTGGTGGTTCACCACCGGCATCATCCTGTTTTTGGATGGTCTGCCGCAGCGCACCTTTCGGTGGAGCATGGGCGCCGCGACCGTTGTACTCATCGTCGCGGGCTATGTGTTGCGTTCCAGTTGCACCGATATGAGCCCCAACGGGGCATATATCGCTTTTTCTTGTGCAATTCTCGTCTGGGGATGGCTCGAAATGAGTTTCCTGATGGGCTTCATCACCGGACCGCGCCGGCATTCCTGTGCCGACCGCTGTTCCGGGTGGGGACATTTTCTGCACGCCACCCAAGCCATCATCTATAACGAACTCGCCACGCTGTTGGTAGCCGTAGTCATTCTCGCCGCCACGTGGCAGGCCCCGAACCGCTACGCTCTTTGGACTTACCTCGTCCTCTGGGGCATGCGGCTGAGTGCGAAACTGAACCTCTTCCTGGGAGTACCGAATATCGGGGACAAGTTCCTGCCGGCGCACTTGCAGTACCTAAAGAGTTTTTTCAAGAAGCGGCCGATGAATTTCCTATTTCCCCTCTCGATTAGCGCATCGACCATCGTGCTGACCCTGCTGTCTCAGAAATATCTTGCGACCGACGATGCCTTCAAGGCCACGGGTTACGCCCTAATCATTAGTTTGCTCGCGCTCGCGGTGATCGAGCACTGGTTCATGGTGCTGCCGCTGCCCAGCGAAAAGATGTGGCAGTGGGCCTTACGATCCCACCGCGGATCCGATGCCGGCGGCACCGCTCTGACCCCCATCGACGGCTGAAGCGGTCGCGGGGCGGTCACCCCGCTCGCCGGCGCGGCGCGCCTCATCCTCCGACATGGACAATAGTCTCGCCGTGTTCACCAGCGCCATGTGGGTGAGCGCCTGCGGAAAATTTCCCAGCATGAGTTTCGCGCGCGGATCGTATTCCTCGGCGATCAATCCCACATCGTTGCAGAGTCCGCGGAGACGCTCGAACAGCGCTTCGCCTTCGTCTCGTCGGCCGGTCAGCGCAAGGCAGTCGGCCAGCCAGAATGAACAGGGCAAGAACGCACCCTCGCCGGCCGGCAGCGCGTCCACCCCCGTTTCCGTCGCATAACGCAGCACCAAGCCATCGACCACGAGTTCGCGTTCGATCGCGGCGATGGTGCCGAGCACGCGGGGGTCGTCCGCCGGCAGAAAGCCCACCTGCGGAATGAGCAGCAGGCTCGCATCCAGGTGCGTCGATTCGTAGGACTGCACGAAAGCATTCTTGACGGCGTCGTACCCCTTGGCACACACCTCGGCGTGAATCAGGTCACGGGTCGCGCGCCAACGCTCGATCGGGGCGTCGAGTCCATCGCGCTCGGCGTCGTTGATGCAGCGATCGAAAGCAACCCAGGCCATGACCTTGGAATGCGTGAAATGGCGCCGCGGACCCCGGATCTCCCACAGACCGTCGTCCGGCTGACGCCACTGGGTTTCCAAGAATTCGAGCATGGCCACCTGGAACGACCACGCGGCCGGCTCGGGTTCAAGGCCGCTCACGCGCGCCAGGTGCAGCGTGTCCATGATCTCCCCATAGACATCCAGCTGGAACTGTCGCGCGGCCGCATTGCCGATACGTACGGGAGCCGCCCCTCGATAACCCGGCAACCAGGACAGTTCGTATTCGTCGAGGCGCCGCACACCGCTGACGCCGTATAGTATCTGCAGATCGCGGGGCGATCCCGCCACCGCCCGCAGCAACCACTCGCGCCAGTCCGTGGCTTCCTTGACGTAACCCGTGAGTAACAGCGCATTCAACGTAAAGGTGGCGTCGCGCAACCAACAATAACGATAATCCCAATTCCGCACCCCGCCGGGTTGTTCGGGTAGCGAAGTCGTCGGCGCCGCAACGATACCGCCGGTGGGCTTGTAGGTCAGAGCCTTGAGCGTGATGAGCGACCGCAGTACCGACTCGCGCCACCGACCGCGGTACGTACAGCGGCCCGACCACGTATGCCATAGTCCTTCGGTCTCCACGAGGCAAGCCTCGGCGTCCAACGGCGCCTTCGCAGCATGGTGCGACGGTCTATAGTTGAGTACGAACGACTCACGCTGTCCGGCGCTCACGCTGAACTCGGCCACGGTTTTCATGTTCTCGCCCGCCGCCTGGATGGTGCCGGTGAGTTCCAACGTGTCGGGCCCCGCGGTCATCAGCAGCACGTCCCCACAGCGCCTGACCCAGGGCACGATGGATCCATAGTCGAAGCGCACCACGAGTTGCATGCGCAACGTCACGCGCCCTTCGATGCCCTCGACGATACGCACCACGTCCCACCGAGCATCCGACAGCGGCATGTAGTCGATCAACCGCACGCTGCCCTCATCGGTCTCGAAATCGGTCTCCAGAATCAGGCTTTCGGCACGATAGCGGCGGGTGACCCGGCGCACCGGCGCCGTCGGCGCCAACAACCAGCGTCCATGTTCCGGGCCTCCCAGCAGCGCGGCAAAGCACGCCCCCGAGTCGAAACGCGGAAAACACAACCAATCGATGGAGCCATCGTTGCCGACCAGCGCCGCGGTGTGGCAATCGCCGATAATGGCGTAGCTTTCAATGGGCAGCGGCATCGAACTCCCGGACAGTCGAGTGTACGAGGTCGACTCGCCTAACCACCGCCGTGGGTGGGCTATGGCGTAAAGGGTTCACTTTGGCGCCGACGGCGGGCTCGCACGCGACCCATGTTCGTAGGCGAACACCCGGGTAAATTCCGCACCCAGTAAAAAGATCTGCGCAGAATAGAAAATCCACACCAGCAATACGATCAACGAGCCCGCGGCACCGTACGCGGAATTGAATGAACTCTTGCCGATATACAGTCCGATCAGCGATTTGCCGACCGTGAACAGCAAGGCGGTCACCGCGGCGCCGATCCACACATCGCTCCAAGGGATGGATTCCCGTGGCACATATTTGTATATCAATCCGAACAGCAGCACCGTCATGCCGAAGCTCAAGGTCAAATCGAGCACCGGCAGCACGATCTGCAACTGCGGCAGGAATGCACCGAGCCAGCCGCCGAACGCCGCCAAGGCCGCACTGCCCAGCAGCGACACCAGTAGCAGAAAGCCCACTCCGAGAACCATTCCGACCGACAGCACCCGGCTGCGGACGAAACGCCACCAGCCCACGCCCTTCTTCTGCGGCGGTGTCTGCCATACCTGGTCGAGCGCGTTTTGCAATTCGCCGAAAACACTGGTGGCGCCCACGAGCAGAGTGACCACGCCCACGGCGGCGGCTAACCCCCTCTTGTCGCTGTAGTGGGCGTTCGACAACAAAGTGCCGATGGCTTTCGCACCGGCATCCCCAATCAGCGCCTGCAATTGCGCGAATATTTGAGTCTGAGCCGAGGCCGTACCGAATACGTAACCCGCAATATCCACCGCGATGACCAAGATGGGCGCAATGGAAAACAACGTGTAGTACGCCAAGGCCGCACCCATACTCGAGGCACGATGATCGAACCAAGCCGAGACCGACTTGACGCAAATCGCGAACAAATCCTTGAAGTGCCATTGCCGCGCGCGTGAGTACCCGCGCGTCGCGCCCTGCAACGCGGGTTGCGCAATATCTTCGGAATCGCGCTTGGTAGTCATCGGCATAGGAATATGCATCAGGCGACGGTATCGAGTTGCGCGATGGCCGCCTATGCCGGGAACTCCCGACAGTCCGTAGGCATCTGCCGACGAGTTGCGCACATCAGAAATTGAGCCGGTATGGACAGGGCAGCTAGCCGCGATTCACGATGCGTCGCGCTGATGTCCCAACCGCCCTATGACGAAGCTCCTGAGCCGCTGAACGGCCCAGGAGCTCTGGCCACGATACGCCTCGTTAGTTCGACGACTTCATCGAGGCCGGCACCAGCGATGCCGTCGGCGCCGCCGTAGCCGGGGGTGTCGCCGGCGGTTCGCTGGGATGCATCTCACCCACTAACTCCGGATAATCCTTGGCCATGCTTTCGCCATACAGCGGCTTGAACACGCCTTGATGACAGGTCGCGCAATTGACCTTGGCAACATCACCCAAGATACCCAGCCGATGCTCGGGGAACACCGGCTTCAATGGCGTCAGGTAATTGTTGTTCAAGTCGCGCGCCATCCGAATGCCATACCAGGCCGTGGTGCGCTTCGGCGTGCTGGCGTCCCACACCGCGAACGATCGCGTGTTGTGGCAGTAGGTGCAGTTCACGCCCAACGATTGGGAGAAGTGCATCATGAGCGCATACGTGCCCTCGGCCTGCTTGATGGACGTACGGCTGCTTCCCGGCAGGGCGTCTTCCGAAATCACGCGGATGTTCTTGTCTTCCAGCAGCAGCCGAGTGAACGGATCGTAGGGAAGAGAACTCAAGCCTACCGACGCGGAAGGTTTGTTCTGTCCGGCATTGCCGGCGATCAAACCCGTCTCGCTGGACTCTCCCGGATTGGTGAACCAAACGTTCTTCGGTACCGCATTCCCACGATGGCAGGTGTAGCAAGTCACGCCGGTGCTGCCCACATGATCCTTCCAGTCCGTATTCAGGTGACGCACCATCTGCAACATGCGCCGGGCCACCACCTTGGTGTAGCGGTCGTCGCTCGCCATGTTGGCGCCATGACAGTAGTTGCAGCTCTGATCCGGTGGAGCCACCCACTGAGTCATCGCCAGCATGACTCGCGTGAACTGCGCCACGTTCAGATCCTTGAGGACTTGAATGTTCTGGTACACGCTACTCGCGAGCGGCCCGTCGGCGGGTGCCGCCGGGATCGGTGTCGGCACGACATTGGCCGCCGCCTTGATCGCATCCAAGCGCGGATTGATGATCTCTGCCATCGCCGTACCGCGGTAACCACCCTGCAACGTCTCCACCGGCGGCCGCTCGCAGCCGGCAATCAGGACCAGCCCCGCAAGCAGGACGAGCCTAGCAATTGAACCGTCAATTGAGCTCTTCATTTCGGCGCTCCCGGAAGGGTGGCAGGATCGATGACCGGCGGAAACACGTGCGGATACATCGGCGCCACATGATGTTTCACGGCCCAAAGATACCAATTGTCGACCACGGTTCCCGTCAAGAGAATGCCGATGCCTCCAACCAGCGGACACAACACCGCGAACCACCAAGCCCAGCGATGAATGGATTCCATGGTTGCGTTGAATCCCATGGTCCAGCGCCAGAACAGACCGGCCCGCTCCGCCGCGGTACCGCGGTCCACGATCTGTTCCAATTCGCGATCGCCGCCCAAGCGACTGACGGCGAGGATCGTGCCGCCATGCATGGCGAACAACAAGGTCGAGCCGTACAGGAATGCGATCGACAGGCAATGAAACGGGTTGTAGAAGAGATTGCCGTAGCGTATCGAGAAGGCCGCCGTCCAGTCCAAGTGCGGGAAGATCCCGAAGGGAACCGCCTCACCGAAGCTGCCCATCAGGACGGGCCGAATGATGCCCAGCACCAGCATCAACCAGATCGCGGACAGAAACGCCCAGGATACGTGGGATCCCATCCCCAAGGCGCGTGCCCGACGGTACATGCGCAGCCACCACAGCAGCACCGACGTCGTCAGAAAGAAGCCGGCCATCAGCCACCAGCCACCGTCCTGCAGCCGCGGAATGTGCAGGCCGTTCGACGGTGCCGGAGGCTCGAGCGCCAACCAGGGCAACTGGCGGACGAATTGCACCGGGTTCCAGTGAACCGAGGCAAACATATTGAGACCGATTATCTCGAAGGCGATGAAGCCGCAGATGAGCGACATCAGTCCAAGCGTACCGAGATAAATGGGTCCGATCTGCGCGTCGCCGAAGCGGCCCAGCAAGTGGTTGAAGCCCACCGGCTTCTGGCGTCCCCACGCTCCTCTCGGCAATGGAACCCCGAGATAGGGTGGCGCGTGAACTTGTACCCGAGTAAATATATTCTGATATTCAGCCATGATGATCCCCGACGAGTTCGTTCAATTCCAGATCGAAAGATTCAACCACCAGCCCCACCATTCCGGCCACCCACGCGTCCAGAAAGGTCCGCTGATCAAGATACAGACGGCGCTCCAAAAGCCAGCACTGATCGCTAGAAACAGGCCGAGACGATGGATGCCGAGCGAGCCTATGGAGTAGCCGATGGTGTCTCGGAAGTAGGTGTTCTCGTGTTCGGCGGTTTGCACCGGCCCCGTCTTAGGGTTGGCCGCCGACAGGATGACGGCGCCGTGCAACGACAAAGCCAGCGTCGTCGCAAAGAAAAAGCTCACCGCCAACATGTGCGCCGGATTGTAATGAAAGTGAAGGTACTGGTATCCCGTGTTGGACACCCAGTCGAGGTGACTGAAAATGCCGTACGGAAATCCATGACCCCATGCGCCCAATAGGATCGGGCGAATCACCTCGAGCGTGATGTACGCGAAGATCGCGACGGCGAAGGCAAAGGGCACGTGGTAACCGATGCCCAACTTGCGGCAGATCTCCACCTCCCGCAGCGCCCATGACACGAATGAGCCGATCGCGCATATCGTGATGAATTGCCACAGCCCGCCCTCGCGCAGCGGTGCCAGCGACAATCCGTACTTGAGATCCGGCGGAGCGATATTGATCTGCCAGATGTTCCAGGTGGGTCCGATGGCCGCGCCCCAGACGATCAGCAGCGTACCCAACACCGCAAAGAACGCCGTGGTGACGCCGAAGAACCCAACGTAAAAAGGCCCCACCCAGAAGTCGAATAAATCGCCTCCGAGCAGGGTGCCGCCGCGGACGCGGTATTTTCTTTCAAAGCTGAGCATCGCCATGTTTGTGCTCTCTCATCCAAAGTTTTCGCACCATCGAACTGCACACACCGTCGCTTCCGGCGGCGGACGAGATTCGAACCCCATAAAAGAGCCCTACCCCCACCCGCCGCCATCGGCAAACAGCACTACGGCTTGGCTGAGTCCGGCAGCGTCGACATATGGGTCGCAGCCGCTGAAGGGGCCGCGTGACCTCCCAGCCAATTGAACCTGTCGGTGCTGAGCAATATGAAGTGAATCACAAGCGCCAGTACGAACAGGAACGTGAACAGAGCAATCAACGCCCTGCGCGGATCGAATAAAAGCCAAATTCGCCACATTTTCTAGTCTCCTTTGAGAAATCGTGAATCCAAGACAAGGGTGCCCGAGCGACTACCGGCTTACAGCCAGGGCCGCCATTGCCACACTAGAAAATGGGCAACGATTGCTATCACCGTAAAGATGATGAAGCTCGTCACGAAAATGCCATGAAACTCTTTGGCTTCCGTCTCGGTCAGTCCCGAGAGAGAGCCTCGTCTTTCTTCAGCCATACGTCTCACCTCCAAACACAGGCCTTTCGGCCGTCAATCGCGCGTCGATCGCGCGACATACAGAGCCGTGGCGGTATAGGACCCGCCCCGACACCCCTTCCGTCCGGAAATCCGGACGAATCCCTTCGTGTTCCTCGAGCCGCGGAGTGCCGAGCACCTCACGCTGGCTCCGTCTGTTTCGCCGCTTGACGCGGGCGCGGCAGGCGCTCGACGCCCACGTGATCGTCGCCTGCCTGCTGGGCGGCGCGCTCGGCCGCATCGCGCAGACGTTTGGCAGCGGAGATGCGCACGAGAATCGGCTCCGCGGCCACCAGTTCGTCCAATACTCGTTGCGCCGCGTCGGTCCAGGGCAACTCGCGGTGCAGACGGGAGGGCGTCGCATCCACCTTGTCCAACTCGCTGCCCAGCGGCAGGATATTGAACAACGCGTCGAACAACGCATTGCAGACTTCTTGAATGATGTAGGTCGCGCCGCTGTAGCCCATGAATGGCGTGCCCGTATGCCGGCGGATGATGGCCCCGGGAAACGACGCTGGGATATACATGGCACGTACGCCGCCCTCGGCCATGTACATGCGCTCGTTGAAACTGCCGAACATGATGAGCGGCGGCGTTTCCTTCACCGCCTTGCGCACCGCTTCGTTGTCCGGCTTCTGGCCCGCACAGCGCGCGAACGAGAACGTGCAAGGCAGACCCATCTCGGTCTCGAGGAAATGGCGAATGCCGCGCGCATAGGTTTCGGTCGCAACTACGGCGAAACTAGCGGTGCCGAAGAAATCCTGGGTCACGGAGCGCCACAAATCCCAGAGCGGTTTGATGGTCGTATGTTTCTCGCGCTCGATGAAGGGCTCCGGATCGAGTCCGAGCAGCTCGCCCAGCTTGCGCAAGAACTTCGTCGTACTGTGCAGACCGATCGGTGCCTGAAGGTAGGGACGTTCCAGCGTCTCGCACAGCAACCGCCCGAACTCCCGATACATGCAGATGTTGACGTCCGCATCGACCAGTCGCGGCACGTCCTCGAGATGACTGCCCAAGGGAAAGGTCAAATTGATCTCGGCGCCGATGCCCTCGACGAGCCGCCGTATCTCCGCCAAATCGCTCGGTGTGTTGAACGTGCCGTAGATCGGACCTATGATATTGACCCGAGGTTTTTCGCCTTCGGCCCGCGGCTTGCGCGGTGAAATCTTTTTCTTGCCGTACTCGGTCCATAACCAGGTCATGGCGCGGTTCGCGCTCTGCCACTGATCCTCATCGATGGTGCGCGGCAGAAAGCGCTGGATATTCGTACCCTCGGGCGTGACGCCGCCGCCGATCATCTCGGCGATGGAACCGGTCACGACCACCGCCGGCAAATTCGGGTTCAAACTCTTGTGGGCACGCTTCATGGCGCCCTCGGTGCCATGTTGACCCAGTTCCTCTTCGCCCAAGCCGGTGACGACGATGGGCAACTCGTGTGGCGGCAGAGCATCGGTGTAATGCAGAACCGACGTCACGGGTAAATTCTCGCAACCCACCGGACCGTCGATGATGACCTGCAGTCCCTTGATGGCCGTAAATACGTATACGGATCCCCAGTAACCGCCGGCACGATCATGGTCGAGAACCAACATCAGGCCATTTCCTCGGCTTTGCGCTTTGCGGCGAGTTTCACGAGCTGCGCTTTGTAGCGTTCGCGAAACTGCGGATGATCTTCGGGCTTTTGTTGCCACACTCCGGCGGTGTCGCCCGTGCCCACTCCTTCGAAGAAGGCCTTCATCTCATCGAACCTCGCCTGATTGCCGAGGGCCGCGTTGACGACCTGGGCCAGCGATCCGGCGCCGGCGGGTCCCATCAAGGGTCGCGCCGAGATCAGATTCGTGAAGTAGAGCGATGGGATCGCGAGTTCCTTGGCCTTCTGCACCACCGGCGTGGTGCCGATGGCAAGATCCGGTTCGAATTCGTGCATGGCCGCGAGATCCTGTTCGAGCGAAGCGCGATACTGGACATGCACGCCCTTCGCCGCCAACCACTCTCGATCGGTATCCGACCACTCGGTGCGCGGACAGGCGGTGCCCACGTAACGTACATCGGCGCCGCTCTCGACCAAGAGGCGTGCCACCAGCAATTCGGAGCCTTCGTAGCCCGATAGCGTGATACGGCCGCGGATGGGCATCTTCGACAGCGCGCCCTTGACGGCGGGTAGGATGCGATTCTGCGCGGCAGCGACCTTGTCGGCGCCAACGCCACAGGCATCGCCGATAGCCGCCAGCCAAGCCGCGGTTCCCTCATAACCCACGGGAGCCGAACCGACGATTTTGCGGCCGGCCGCGGCGAATTCCCGCACGGAGGCGGTGTAGAACGGATGAATGGCCGCGACTACGGCGCAATCGAGTGCCGCATACAGCTCCCGCCATTCGCGCGTCGGCACCACGGGACCGGGCGCGAGACCCATCGGCTCCAGCATCATGCCGATGCCCACGGGATCGGCCGGAAAGACCTCGCCGAGCAGGGTCACCGTGGGACGCGCGTTACGGCCGCCACGCGGCGCCTGCACCGGACCTTTTAAAGCTTCGGTGCGCGCATACCGCAGCATGGCGCCGGCCAGCACATCCTTGGCCTCGGCATGCGTCGGTACGCCGAACCCGGGAACATCGATGCCGATGATCCGTACGCCGTTGATCTCCTTCGGCAACAACTGCAGCGGTACGCCGGAGGCCGTGGGCACGCACAGATTGATGATGACGACGGCATCGTACGCCGCGGGGTCCGCGAGTTTGAACACGGCCTCGCGAATATCTTCGAACAGTTTTCCGGTGACCAGTGTCTCGGAATTGAAGGGCACGTAGTTGACGGTGCGGCGGGCACCATAGAAATGCGAGGTAAAAGTCAGCCCATAAACGCAGCATGCCGAGCCCGACAACACGGTGGCGGTGCGGCGCATACGCAAGCCCACTCGTAACGAACCGAAGGCCGGACACATGCTCTGTGGCTGATCATGCGGTCCCGTCGGATAGTCGGCGGCATACCGTGCCAGCGTCTCGCTCTTGCCGGCCGACGCCGCCGCACGACGCATTTCGCTCTTGCCAGCGTGGCATCCCACTCCATCCCCGTGCGCGACGCTGCCAGGGACCTGGGCCCCATCCACGAGGGTCTCATCCCCGGCCGCTACCGTGCGGATCGGCAGCTCTCCGGTAGTCTTCGCGACTAGCGCCGATGCAACGGGGATGATGGGAGTGGCGCTCATATCAGACCGTGTCGTAAACGATCTCGAGAGTGGCTTTCTCGACATGCGAGCTGCCGCACATATCCTCGTGCGAAGCGGGTTCGAGCACCACGTTGCGACCGACCACCTCACCCTTGAACAGGCCGAGCAATTGATCCTGGGTGAGCGGTTTCGGGCGCAGCGGCGGAGCCTCGGCGACGTTGGCGGCGAGTTCCTCGAACAAGGGCCCCCAGGCGGTGCCCGGACGGCCGACGATGTCATAGTTGGCGCTCTTGCGCCGGATGTCCTCGTTGGCGGGGATCGCTGCCAATATCGGAATACCCGCGGCCGCGGCGAACGCCTGCGCCTCTCCGGTGCCGTCGTCCTTGTTGATCACGAGGCCCGCCACTCCGACATTGCCGCCGAGCTTGCGGAAGTATTCGACGGCGGAGCACACGTTGTTGGCGACGTACAGCGACTGAAGGTCGTTCGAGCCGACGACGATCACTTTCTGGCACATGTCGCGCGCAATCGGTAAGCCGAATCCGCCGCACACCACGTCGCCCAGAAAATCCAATAGCACGTAGTCGAAGCCCCATTCGTGGAAGCCGAGTTTTTCGAGCAATTCGAAGCCATGGATGATGCCGCGTCCGCCGCATCCGCGACCGACCTCCGGACCGCCGAGTTCCATGGCAAACACACCGTCGCGCTTGAAACAGACGTCGCCAATCTTCACCGGTTCGCCGGCCAGTTTTTTCTTGGCGGACGTCTCGATGATGGTGGGACAGGCACGGCCGCCGAACAGCAAGGAGGTGGTGTCGCTCTTCGGATCGCAGCCGATCAACAATACCTTCTTGCCCTGCTGCGCCATCATGTAGGAAAGGTTGGCGAGCGCGAAGCTCTTGCCGATGCCGCCCTTGCCGTAGATGGCGATGACTTGAGTCTCCTTGGTGGCCGCGGTGGTGGGTACGGCATCCGGCTCGATGGCGGCCTCGGCGCGCAGCGCCTGAAGCCTCCCCTGTTCTGAGCGCAGGGCGGCGGAATTTGCGAGGGATGTACTCATGAATGCGCTCTCCAATCCAAAATCATCTTGAGGCAAGAAGGGTCCGTGAACGCCGTGCGATAGGCCGCCGCCGCGTCGGTCGCCTCTTGACGATGGGTAATCAAGCCGTCGAGCCGTAGCTCGCCGGACTGGGCAAGGTCCTTGACCGCGATCATGTCGGGCTCGCGCCATTCCGCGGCGACCCGCAGGCGCGCTTCGCGCATGAAGGCCGGTGGAAAGTTGAAGGACAGGGGCTCGCTATAAAATCCCGCCAGCACGATCTCACCGCCCGGCGCGAGGCGCCCGATGAGCGAATCCAATATCTTGGAGTCGCCGCTGACGTCGTAGATGGCACGATAGTCGCGGCGCAGGTCGGCATCGGGATGCACCACCGTATAACCCTGCGCGCCGACGGCCCGCCCCGCATTCGTCTCCCATACCACCGGCGGGTGTTCCGCCAGCAGCGTGGCCAAGCGCGCGATCAATCGGCCCAAGACGCCGTGACCGATGATGAGATCCGGGTACGCAGAGCCCTTGGCGGCCACCGCGTGATACGCGGTTCCGGCCAAGGCGAGCAATATGCCCTCCTCGCCCAGCCGCTCGTCGATGGGTGTGACCTTGGCGCCCGGGACGACCACTTTGGCGGCGGCCCCGCCGAACAGGCCACGCACATCGCCGAAGCAGCGCGCGCCTGGAACGAATACTCGCTCCCCGACCTGCCGCCCGGCGCGCACGCCGACCTCGACCACTCGACCGACGGATTCATAGCCAGGCACCAGCGGATATCCCAGACCCGGAAATGGCGGCATGCGCCCGGTCCACAGCAATCGCTCCGTACCGGTGCTGATGCCAGACCATTCCATATCGACGATCACGTCGTCTTCGCAAGGGGTATTCAAATTCAGCCGGCTGAGCACCAGATGCTCGGGCTTTTCGAGCACTACCGCCAACGTGTCCAGATTCGTACCTTGCATTTGTGTAACAATACTCTGACTAATCACTATGTCAATTATTCTTTACGCTTTTATACTTTATATCGTCTGGGCATCGCCCTTGCGAGCCACGATGAGGCGGCTCTGGAGCGGCTGGCGGGTCTTTAATAGTTGCGTGTGAGCAAACCCGGCGGTATGCAGCATGAGCTGCAGATCCTGCGGCGTTCGGGGTTTGCCGCGGCCCATGGCCAGCAAATAAAAGCCGAAGTAGGCATCGCCGACCGGCTCGGCGCCGGGCGTACCCATCATGGGCTCCGCCAGCATCAACGTGCCCTTCGGTGGCAGCGCACGATGAACGCCGCGCAGCAACGCCATGGCGGCGGCGTCATCATGATCGTGGACGACTCGCACCAAGGACACGATGTCTGCGCCCTCCGGCAGCGGAGCCTCGAGAAAACTGCCGCCGACCGCACGGGCACGCTCGCCCCACCCCAGTGCGTCGAAGCGCTGTGTAGCCCGCTCGGCTACGGGCGGCAGATCGAACAAAGTCAGCCGCAGATGGGGGTAGCGCTTACCGGCTGCGATCAGAAAAGTGCCATCGCCACCGCCGACGTCCAACAAAGCGCTGTGCTTGGTGAGCGGATAGGCATCCAGAATTTCGTCGGACACCAGCGGCTGTGAATTCGCCATCAGCGCCGTATAGTCCGAGGCCGGCGCGTCCGATGCGCAGTGCGGCTCGGTGGGTGAAGCGGTATAGGTCCAATATTTGCCGAGTTCGGTCTGGCGCTGCTCGCCGCGCAACAAGCCCACCGGATCATGCAGATCCGCGTACAGCAAGCGGTTATGCTCCACCATGGCGCCCACGGCCGGGTTGCCCACCAGCGCGGCGCCGAGACTACCGAGCCCGTAGCGGCCCGCGACCCGTTTCTCGACCAGCCGCAACGATGCGGCGGCTTCGAGCAGACGTTCGGTGGAATCCAACGGCACGCGCAGCCGCGCGGCAATTTCCGTAGGGGTCAGTGGCGCCTCGGCCAGAAGCTCGAATAACTTGAGCCGCACGCAGGCGAACAGGATCTGCGAATACACGAAACCGGCGCACACATCGAAAAGCGCGCGCGCACGTTTCCTGGCCGTGGGGCGCGTCAGAGGAAATGCCGCCGCCCAGCGCTGGAACCGTGGGCTCGAAAGCCACCGATCCCGCACCGCGAGATAGCGGTCACTCCATGGCACGGCGTCGGTGATCAGGCCGCCGGCCGCGCGAGTTCGCGCGGCAACAAGCGACTGGCTTCACCCAGGATATGCGCACGCAGATCTGCGGCACCCGGACAGACCGGGATCACCTCGATCGCCGAGCGGACCAAGTCCTCCAGCCGCTCGATGGCGCTGCCGATGCCCAAATGATGCACGGCGTTGGGACGACCCAGCGCCTGATCTCGACCGGTGGGTTTGCCGAGTTCATGTTCGCTCGAGACCACATCGCGAATATCGTCGGCGATCTGATACGCCTCACCGATACGCTCGCCCAAGGAGTACCAAGCTGACGAGGGTTCGTAGCCTGCCGCAGCCGCCCCCGCCGAGGTGGCGGCCGCGAACAAGGCGCCGGTCTTCGAGCGTTGATAATGGGCGAGAGAGATTTGCGCTTCGCACTCCCAGGCCTGACCTGCGATGATGCCACTCGGTGCACCGATGGCTCGCGCAATGATCCCAATCAAAGCGCCAAGTCGCGCGGGCGCCGTGTCGGCGGCATGCGCCAGTCCCTGGAAAGCCAGCGCAATCAGCGCATCTCCGGTAAGCACCGCGATGCGTTCGCCGAATGCCTTGTGAACCGAGGGACGCCCGCGGCGGGTCACCGCATCGTCAAAACACGGCAGGTCGTCATGCACCAGCGAGGCACAGTGCAGCATTTCTATCGCCGCCGCCGCCGCGGACGAGAGCCGCGCATGGTCCTCCGCACAGGCACGCGCGACCGCGATGCACAGTCGGGGCCGGATGCGCGCACCACCGGGAAATACCGCGTAGCGCATGGCCTTGGTCAGCAACGGCGGTGCCTCTATCCCACTGGCCAGTGCCAGCGATTGCGCCAGGGATCGATCGATTCGGGTCATGGCATCCACGGAAGCCCCCTTAACCATATGCCGAGTTGGCCATACGCTGAGTTGAACTGTAAATCACAATTGTCACTAACAACTGTAATGTAATATAGACAGTAGATCTGGCGTGGTCAACGCATTTCCGAGGCATGCCTCGGCGATGCGCGCCTTGGCAGCGACAGGAGTGGGCAGCGCATGACTTGTCAGAGGCATGAATGGGCAGAAGGCATGAATTGGCACGTCCGCGCGTCGCGGTGATCGGCGCAGGCATTGCAGGATTGACCGCCGCCATCGACCTCGCGCGAAACGGCTGTGAGGTGGTGCTGTGCGAACGTGCCGCGGCCGTGGGTGGCAAGCTACGCGAGGTGCGGGTCGGGGGCGCCTCCATGGATGCGGGACCCACCGTTTTCACGCTGCGGCGCGTGTTCGACGAGTTGTTTGCGGATGCCGGAGAAGACCTCGACAGTCACCTAACGCTGCAACCCGCCGACGTCCTGGCTCGCCATGCGTGGAACGCGGGGGAACACTTGGATCTATTCGCGGACCGGGAGCGCTCGATCGATGCGATCGCGGCCTTTGCCGGTAGGCGCGAGGCGCAAGGATTCGTGCGCTTCGCCCAACACGCCGAGCGCATCTACCGCACTCTGGACGCCTCGTTCATGCGCGCTTCGCGCCCCTCGCCTCTGGGACTCACGCGGCGCATCGGTCTTGCCGGGCTGCCCGATTTATGGAACATCAAGCCCTTCGACACCTTGTGGAAGTCGTTGAGCCAGTACTTCCACGACCCGCGACTGCGCCAGCTGTTCGGGCGTTATGCGACGTACTGTGGTTCATCACCCTTCCATGCGCCGGCCACATTGATGCTGGTGGCGCATGTCGAGCAGGTCGGCGTCTGGTACGTCGCCGGCGGCATGCGTCGCCTGGTCGAGGCGCTCGTGGCACTGGCCACGCGCCAGGGCGTGACCGTGCGCCTGGGCTGCGAGGTCCGCGAAATCCATCTGCACAAGGGTCGGGTCGCCGCGGTCGAACTCACCCAAGGCGAACGCATCGCCGTGGATGCGGTGGTGTGCAACGCCGATAACCATGCATTGGCTAGCGGATTGTTCGGCCGCGGTGTCGCGCACGGCGTACGCGCGACGCCGGCCGCGTCGCGCTCCCTGTCGGCCGTGACCTGGAACCTGGTCGCGCGCACCGCAGGCTTTCCTCTCGCCCATCATTCGGTGTTCTTCAGCAACGACTACCGCGCAGAATTCACGGATATCTTCAAGCATCGACGCCTACCGTCGGCACCTACCATCTACGTGTGCGCGCAAGATCGGCGCGACGCTGTATTGCGGAGCCCGGCGGCGTCCTCGGCGTCGGAGCCGTCGGCATCGGAGTCGTGGTCAGGCTCACGGCCGACGTCTACGGGACTGTCGGCAGCGGCGTTAGCCGGACCCTTGGAGCGTCTTTTCTTGCTCATCAATGCACCGCCCATCGGTGACACCCACGAATTCAGCACAGCGGAGATGGAATCATGCGAGAACCGGGTATTCGAATTGCTGGCGACCTACGGGCTGCGCGTGGAACGGCGGGCGGGTTCGACGCTGCCGACGAATCCGTCGGACTTTCACCGGCTATTTCCGGCGACGGGCGGCGCGCTGTACGGACCGGCGTCGCACGGTTGGCGAGCGTCGTTCACGCGAGCGGGCTCGCGCAGCGGCATTCCGGGTTTGTACCTGGCGGGCGGCAGAACGCACCCGGGGCCCGGGGTACCGATGGCGGCCACCTCGGGGCGGCTGGCGGCAGCCTGCCTCATGACGGACTACGCTTCGACTGTCCGGTCCCCTCGGGCGGCTATGTTTGGTGGTACATCGACGCGCTGAGCGATGACGGTGCCCACGGACTCACCCTGATCGCGTTCGTCGGCAGCGTGTTCTCCCCGTACTACGCATGGGCACGGCGTGGCGGCACGCCCGATCCCGTGAACCACTGTGCCCTGAATGTGGCGCTCTACGCCCCGCGAGGCGGCCGCTGGACCATGACGGAGCGCGGTGCCGCCGAGGTGGGGCGCGAGAAATCGCGCCTCTCGCTCGGGCGCAGCGCGCTCGAATGGACCGGCGATGCCATGCAAATCTCGATCGACGAGCTCTGCGCACCTCTGCCGCGACGGCTACGAGGCGCGGTGCGGCTCACGCCGTTGGCCTTCGGGGATCGTAGCTATGTCCTCGATACGGCCGGCCGACATCGATGGACTCCGTTCGCGCCATGCGCTCATGTCGAGGTGACACTGCTCGAGCCGGCCATCAAGTGGTCCGGAATCGCCTACCTGGATTCGAACTTCGGCGAGGAGCCGCTGGAGGACGCGTTTCGCGACTGGACCTGGTCACGCGCCAGCCTGCCGGGGAGCGCCGTGGTCCTGTACGACGTGGCGCAGCGCAGCGCCCCGGCGCATTCGCTCGCTCTGCGTTTCGCGGCGGACGGCGCCGCCGAGTCCGTGGAACCGCCGCCCGTGGTGCAGCTACCGACGACCGGCTGGCGCGTCGCACGCCGCACGCGCGCGGATCTCGGCTACGGCGCACGCGTCGTCAAGACGCTCGAGGATGCGCCCTTCTACAGCCGGTCGCACTTGCATACTCATCTACTAGGCACCGCCGCACCCGCGATTCACGAGAGTCTCGACCTGGATCGGTTTCGTTCGCCGTGGGTGCAATGCCTGTTACCGTTCAGGATGCCGCGGCGCATCTTCTGAAGCCCCGACCCCGGACCTTAGCGCGGCGGCCCGCCGATCCATGCGCCGCGTGATCCATTCCAGAACGCCCCAGCCGGCGGCGAACAGCAGCACCACGAACAATTCGATGAGGCCGAGCCAACTGTGTTTCATGAGGCGATCGGCCTCACGAAAGTTCCACCGCATCGTTCGCCGCTGCGTCGCGTCGCTCCAAGCGTTCGAATAGATCCACGAGCCACACCACGCGATCTTCCAAGCGCGGCCAGCGCGCGCGCTCGCGCGCCGACTCCACCGGCGACGGCGCGGGTGCCGCGCGCTGCGTGGCCGGGACGGTGTCGATCAGGAAAGTGGCTTCCTCCAACGCGGCGCTTCCTACCAGCGGCGCCGGGCGCTTGGCGGCCACCACCGCATCGGCGAGGATGCGCGCCTTGCGCCGCCAGGGAACGACGGCACGCTGTGTCACCGAATCGAAACGGCGGCGCGCCACCTCGTGACCGATCTCCGCATACAACAAGCGCGCCGCGTACATGCCGGGACGACACGCCGCCGGCAGATTCGCAAGACCTGAATCGCTGCGCGCATAGAGCACTTCCGCCGCGGCGAGCAAACGCTCGATCACCGCCGCCAGCTTCGCATCGAACACAGGCTTCGCCAGCCACGCATCGGGGTCGAGCCCCGCCTCGCGCATCCACTCCAGCGGCAGATACAGCCGCATGTTGTGGGCATCCTCCCCCACATCGCGCGCGATGTTCGTGAGTTGCATGGCCACGCCGAGATCGCAGGCCCGTGCCACCAGTTCGCGCTCCCGCACATTCATGACCATGGCCATCATCGCGCCCACGGTGCCGGCGACCCGCACCCCATAGGCGGTGAGCTCCGACAACGTGGCATAGCGACGCCCGGCGGCGTCCCAGGCGAAGCCCTCGAGCAAGGCCAGCGGAAATTGCCGCGGAATCGCGAAGCGCGCCACGCAGTCGGCAAAGGCACGATCGGCCGCGATGTCGCGGGGCGCGCCCGCGTAGATGAGCTCGAGCCGCGAATGCAGATCGTCTAGTGCCGCCCTGCGATCCTCGCCCTGATCGATGGCATCGTCGGCCATGCGACAGAACGCGTACAGTCCCGTGGCCGGCTTGCGCACACTCTTGGGCAGCGCCAACGAGGCCGCAAAAAAAGTTCGCGAGCCGCCGCGCAGGGTGGCGCGGCAGGCCGCGACGTCGGCGACGGACGCATGCGGATCAGCGTTTGAGCGAGGCGGCATCGGGCACTACTGTATCAAGAACGCGCGCCGAAGAAAGCACGCCGGGCACGCCCGCTCCCGGATGCGTTCCGGCGCCAACCAGGTACAACCCCTCGAGCTCCTCGCTGCGATTGTGGGGCCGAAACCAGGCGCTCTGAGTCAACGCCGGCGCCAGCCCAAAGGCGGCGCCCGCATGCGCCGACAAACGGTCGCGGAAATCGAGCGGCGTCATGACGCGTGAGCTGACGATTCGGCGCTCCAGATCCGGCAGCAGGGTGTCGCTCAGATGGCGGGAAATCGCGCGACGGTAGGGTTCGGCGGCGGCGCCCCAATCGGTGCCGCTGCCCAGATGCGGGACCGGCGATAAGACATAAAACGCATCGCATCCCGGCGGTGCGAGCGATGGATCGGTGGCGGTGGGCCGATGCAAGTACAAGCTGAAGTCCTCGGCCAGGATTTTTCGCTCGAAAATATCGCGCAATAGCTCACGGTACCGCTCACCCACCAGAATGGTGTGATGGGGCACCTCCGGATATTGCCGATCGGTGCCAAAATACCAGACGAACAGGCTCATGGAGTATTGGGCGCGTGCGATCTTGTCGTCGGTCCAGCGGCGCCGCGCTGCCGCGGGCAACAGATCGCCGTAGGTGGCCGCAGAGTCGGCATTCGAGACCACGATGTCCGCCGCGAGGGTCTCGCCCGTGGCTAAACGCACGCCGCGGACGCGCCGCTTTTCGACGGTAATGCCGGTCACCCGCGAATCGTAGCGGAGCACGCCGCCCTGGCCGCGAATCAGATCGACCAATCCCGCGACGATACGGCCGGTGCCCCCGATCGCGAAATGCACGCCCCAGCGGCGTTCCAGAAAGGCGATCAGGCCATAAATCGAGGTCGTGGTGAACGGGTTGCCGCCGACGAACAGCGGATGAAAGCTAAGGGCGAAGCGCAGGCGCGGATGCTTCACATACGTCGATACCAGCCCATGAATGCTGCGATAGCTGCCGAGCCGCAGTAGCTCGGGCAACAGCCGCACCATGTCGAGCCAGGAATCGAACGGCTGGTGCGCGAGGCGCGTGAAGGCCACATCGTAAATGGCCTCGCTGGCCTTGAGGAAATTCTCGTAACCCTCGAGGTCTTGTGGCGCGAATTGATTGATCTGCGCGGCCATGGCCGCCGCATCGTTTGAGCAATCGAGCACGCTGCCATCGTTGAAGCGGATTCGATAGAACGGCTGCAGGGCAACGAGTTCGATGTCGTCCTGCAATCGTCGACCGCACAGTCGCCACAGATCTTCGAGCAGGAACGGCGCGGTGATGATGGTCGGGCCGGCATCGAAGGTGAAGCCATCCTGCCGGAACACGTACGCTCGCCCACCCGGCGCATCCAATTGCTCGAGCACGGTAACCTGGTAGCCACGCGCGCCCAAACGGACGGCCGCCGCAAGTCCCCCGAAGCCACTGCCGATCACGACGGCATGTGGTTTCGTTTGCGGGAGTGCGCTCATGGCGCGGCAGTCTAACAAGTTCCGGTACGATCCAGGTGACACTCGCGCGAGTTCAGGCTACCGTCGCCGCCATGGCTTTTGAAAACAACGCGGCGAATCGATCGCTGGTCAAGTTGCGCGCCGTGATACCCGAGGATGGATTCACGGCCGGCATGCTGGGTTCCGAGCGCATCGGCAATGGCGTCATCATCGATACCGACGGGTTGGTACTGACCATCGGCTATCTCATCGCCGAAGCCACGGATGTGTGGTTGACCTTGAGCGATGGTCAAGAAGTCGCGGCGCATGCGCTGGCCTACGATCAGGTCACGGGATTCGGCCTGGTGCTGCCGCTCGAGAAGCCCGGCATTGTGCCGCTGAACTTGGGTTCCTCGGCGAGCATTCGCGCCGGCGACGCCGCGCATGTGCTGTGCTATCGAGAGTTTGCAGCGGATTTGCCGGTGCAGGTGCTGGCGCGGCGTGAATTCGCGGGCGCTTGGGAATACCTGCTAGAGGGAGCGATATTTACCGTGCCTGCGCATCCGCACTGGTCGGGTGCGGCGCTGGTCGACGAGGCCGGCGCACTGATCGGATTGGGCTCGTTGCTGGTGCGCGAGACGGTGAGCGGTGAGGAGACGAATGCCAACATGTTCGTACCCATCGATCTGCTGAAACCCATTCTGCACGACCTGGTGACGCGCGGCCGGGCCGACCGTCAAACGCGCCCGTGGCTCGGCATCTACGCGGTCGAAGTCACCGGTAAGGTGTACGTCACCGGCGTGGCCGACGGCAGCCCGGCCCAACTCGCCGATATTCGCGAAGGCGATCTCATCAGTCAGATCGGGTACAGCGAAATCGCGTCGCTGCCGGAGTTCTATCGAGAGCTGTGGTCGACCGGACCCGCCGGCATCGTGGTCGCGTTACGTGTGTTACGCGGCGGCAGCAGCCTCAATTTCCGGGTGCGCTCCGCGGATCGCAGCGACCTGTTGAAACGACCGCAAGGCCACTGACTGCTGGCGGGGCGGCCTGACGGCCTGCCTGGCTCACGCACTGCGCCGCTCGCGGTGCATCGCAATCCTCGGTGACATCCGCGCGATGCGGCGACCGCTTCACGGGTGCGCACCAAAAATCTTCAGTATCTCGTGCGCGACCAGTTCCGGCCGCTCTTCGTGCGCCAGATGGCCGAGGCCCGCCAGCGAATGGACTCGAGCGGCCGCCACGCGACGCTCGACCACGGCCGCTTGGCGCGGCGGCACGGTGCGATCATTCTCCCCCACGATCAATGCCAGCGGTGTCGTGAGCCGCGGTAGCTGCCGCTCGAAGCCGTACAAGTCCCAGTGACCCATCATGGCAAGCGCGCCCGCCACATGCGCGGGGTTGCGCACCAGTCGCGCGTACAGCTCCAAGCCTTCGGCGCCGATCTGCGAACCGGTTCCCGCGATCATGCGCCGGACGCTCGCGGCGTTGCCGGCATGTCGCGCCATCAGTCTTGGCAGCAGCGAGTTGCTCGAGATCAGACGGGCCATGGGTGAAAACAGCAGCCCGGCGGCGCCGGCCAGCGGCAGAAACGCGCCATTGATGCTGACGATGGCGCGCGGCGCGATGCTGCCATCCAAGGTCATGCGGCAGGGAATCACCGCGCCGGCGGAGTGCCCCACGCAGTATCGCGGCTCAACCCCGAGTTCGCGCAAGCAAGCGGTCAGCGCGCCGCTCATGCCGCCGATGGAACAGCGCTCACCCGGGGCTGCGCCGCTGAAGCCGTGTCCCGGTAGGTCCACCGCCACCACGCTGTAGCGCGCCGCGAGCAGGGGCAACACGTGGCGCCAGGTGTGCGTCGAGGCCCCGGTGCCATGGATGAGCAAGACCGCCGGCCCGCTACCGGCGCGCTGTACGTGCCAACGCACACCGCCGGCCGACACGAAGCGGCTCCAGTCATGATGGGGCCAGGTTGCCTTCTCAACGTCCCACACGCCGGCCTCTCAAGCGTCGCGGTCACGGGCATGCAATAGATCGCGCCCATGCGTCAGTACGAACTGTTTGAAAGCGCTCGCCGTCGGTGACAGGCGCTTCTTGGCGAGGTGCGCGACGTGCCAATGCCTGATGACCGGCGTGCCGCGCACCTCGAGTACCACTAGGCGCTCCGTCTGCAGTTCGAGTTCGATGGTGTGGCGTGAGATGAAACTCACTCCCATACCGGCCATCACCGCTTGTTTTATCGTCTCGTTGCTCGCCATTTCCATACCCACGTTGCAGCGCACGCCCAGGTCGTCGAAGAACTGCTGCATGGCCAGCCGTGTGCCGGATCCCGGCTCCCGTACGATGAAGTGCTCGCCGGCCACGGTCTCCACCGCAATCCGTCGCTGTCCGGCCAGGGGATGATTGGGCGCGGCGATGATGACATGCGGGTTCTGGGCAAAGGGTTGCGCCACCGTATCCAAGGACTCTGGGGAGCGCCCCATGATCGCGAGATCCACCTCGTTGGCCCCGAGCTGCGCGATCACCGAGTCGCGGTTGTTGACGGCGAGGCGCAGCTCCAATTCGGGGAAATCCCGGCCGAATTGCGCCAGCAATTGTGGCACGAAGTACTTGGCGGTACTGACCACGGCCAGATTGATACGGCCGCGGCGCAGTCCTCGCAGGCCGTCGAGCGTGTCCTCGGCGTCCTTGAGGGCGCGCAGAATCTCGCGCGCATGCACGAGCAGTTCCTGACCGGCTTCCGTCACGTACAGCTTGCGACCGATGCGCTCGAACAACGCGAGCCCTGCATTGCCCTCCAGTTCCTTGATGTGCATCGACACCCCAGGCTGGGTCAAGTGCAAGGCTTCGGCCGCTTTGGAAAACGATTGACTGGTCGCCGCGGCTTCGAACACCCGCAACTGCCGCAAGGACACGTGTTGAATCGACATGGTCAACTCCCCCTGAGACATCAGCTAAATCTTATCACTATATCCATGATTATTGATTATCCCTGATGTGAAACAGCGACTACAGTCTCCACCTGGTCGTTGATCGCAATCCAATACTGAAGGAGCCGAACGATGGGGAGTCAAGCCGAACGCTATAAATCAGGCGTCATGCCGTATGCCAAAATGGGTTACTGGGATCCCGATTACGTTCCCAAAGAAACCGACGTCATCTGTCTGTTTCGTATTTCACCGCAGGATGGAGTGGACCCGATCGAGGCCGCCGCCGCGGTGGCGGGCGAATCCTCCACCGCCACCTGGACCGTGGTCTGGACCGATCGCTTGACGGC